>ENA-OWNS01000096-OWNS01000096.1-marine-metagenome-genome-assembly--contig:-NODE-96-length-45980-cov-5.645099_pt1 | contig 45980 bp, 67 predicted proteins | sample MGYA00238137_ERZ651772 | MGnify/ENA primary metagenome ERZ651772 (study PRJEB26903, sample SAMN06264699) | marine metagenome | isolation source: Columbia River Estuary | place: USA:Columbia River Estuary... | reverse complement strand
ACAAGACCAAAACCTTGAGTGAATCCGTCTGCAAAACCGCCATATTTATTAAGTGCCATCGTGATAACCTAATCGAATAATTTGTTAAGTAAAAATGCTACGCCAAGACCAATAGCAATTGGTGCGGCTATTGTTCCAAGAGTTGCTAGCCCTCCGCTAGATCCTGCGGCAACCGTAGTTCCCTCAGCGGCGGCGACAGCAGTAGTCGCTCCCTCAGCGGCGGCGGTACCCTCAGCTATTGCAACACCACCCTCGGCTAACTCAGCCGCTTTAAGGGCATTCGCTACGTTGTTGATTCCACCACTCAACTCTGCGGCTGTTCCAGCACCTTCAGCCACACCCGCTACTGCCGATCCTGTTCCGCTTGCCGAAACTCCGTCTATAACACCAGCTACATTGTTAATACCGCCGGAGGTAAGGGTGCTTCCACCGATATCACTCGCTAACTTGGTTATCTCTAATCCACCTGTTGTAGGCGTTGCGGATATTGCATTAGATATTTGGCTTGAAGCTTGAGCGGTTTTCGCCGCCTTGCCAGCCTCTAAAGCTTTTTGTACACCATAAGCACCGCCAATACCTGCGCCGGTAGAATACATTTGAGTTTTTTGAGCTTGCTCTGCCGCATCCAACTGATCCGCTATAGCGTTCTCTTGTGCCTCTAACTCAGCAACACTTCTCATGCCTTGGTTTGCTAGGTTTCGTAACCCATAACCTGCCGCTAGGATTGTCATCCTCCTACACCTCTCGCCTTTTGTGATATGCCGGACATGCTTCCTGTCAAGAGAGCCTGTCTTCGGTCTATATCTCTTAGTTTTGTATCGTTAAGACCACCAACAAGTGTTGACATCTCATAAGCTCCAGCGCCAGTTTGAGGCTGTGCTGTAAGACCGTAACGACCCGCTGATCTATCCTGTTGACCCCGAACATTTATTCCTGCATTCGTAACAGCGTTTTGAGTTCGCTCTAGGTCTCCGGCTAATGATTTAGTTCCAGTAGCAGTGATTTCACTTGCTAAGAAATTTTCTAAGGGGGCAAACCTTGTATTGTAGTCTCGCGTCTGAGCGCGGATTAAATCTGCATAAAGCTTGTCTGCCGGATTGTCCTCTCTGTCCATATAAGAGTAACGGTAAGGATTTATTCCGCTATAAGCGTTGTAACCTCCACCGTCTCCATACTGAGGAACACCGTTTGCATCCCTTTCGACAGTGTAAGGAGATGACGAACCATAAAAACCGGAAACAGCATCTGCTGAATCTCCTGATAACATTGCTAGGTATTGACCCATATTAAATGCCATCTTAACCACCTCCTCCCAAACCATATCCAGCCGCCATACCTGCACCTGTGCCAGCTATGCTTCTTAATGAACTTGATTTTGAAAAGTCTTTTTCAGCTTGTGCGCCAGCGCGATCAATACCAGCTTGAGCCAGTGCGATATTTCCAGACATGGTATCTGTTGCTAACCCTTGACCTGCGCGTATCCAGTTGCCTATGCCCTGATAAGCTTGATCGGTATTATCTAACCCAGCACTAGCACCTGAAAGTCCCATGCCGCGAGCCTTAGCTTGTGCTAAAGCGCCAGCGTCAGCCTGAAATGCACCTGATGTAGGATCTAAGCCTCTTTGAAAAGCGGCTTGGGCAAGCTCTGCTTGTTTTGGCTCATATATGCCAGCAGTATTTGTCGTTGCCCGACCCATGGTGTCTGTATAAGCTTGCTCTCCAAACCTATTAAACGAGTCCTGTATGGACATATTTTCCAAAGGCACGAAAACATCTCCATAACGCTGAAGTGCATTTGCCGCCTGTTCAGCTAGCGCAAGCTTGCTTTCTTGTTCTTCTGGCTCGTATCCGCCACCACCACCCATGAAATCACCTATAGTTTTTTGTTCATAACCGCCCACTGAAGGTGGTAGCCACTAGCTTTTGCTAGAGTCCATAAACCTTCGTGTGGAGATAAAAATTCTATTTCTTTATGCCCTGTATTTCGGGCAAGGGTTTCAAGTTCTTCGCCGTAGGTAGCAAGACTATTTTCGACTGGATCGTATGCTATCCAGATGAGTAGTTTTGCGGCTTTTTGGAATGGAATCCTAACCGACTGGAGAATAATAAAACCAGTAGTCGTCCGTGCGGTGTCCATCAAGAGATGAGCCTCTCCGTTTACGCACTCAGCATAAACATCTTCAAGTCTCCAGTCAGCAGAGGTGTCGGATGACACTTGTTCTAGTCCAACCTTTACAACGTCCCAAACTTCTCTTATATCAACGAAATCTAAGGACATTGAGTACTCCTATCATACTTTAAAATCAAGTGAATTAACAAAAAAAATGCACTTATTCTGGCTTTGCCGGAAATGTTATTGCATCCATTGCTGTTGCATCGCTGTAAGTCGCTGGAATATCTCGTAATACTTGCCTATACGCCACCCATTCAGCTTTCTTTTCATCGGTAATTGGGGCGTCTGGCATTTGAGTCCAGTCAGACTCAAACAGCTTTTCATTTCTTTGCTCTCTTACAATTTCAAAAAAAGCATCAGAATTAAAAGTCCATTGCTTGTCCTGCCACAAGTGATAGAGCGAGGGACATTCAGTTCGATCTTTCCACTCATCTGTATCAGTGTCATACCAGCCAAGAACCATTAACTCATCATTGTCTATTTCAGCAGGAATTATGACGGCAGTGTTGTCACCGTATTTCTCTAAGTTGACATACTGATCATCATCAGCCGGAGAAGTAATTCCTTTAAGCTCTCCCTCCGAATTTATAAATGCAAATCTATGCGCCATGATTCTACCTATGAAAAATTGTTGTCTACTGAGCCGCCATTGATAACGTAAAAAATAGCCCAGTCTATGTTGGTTGAAAATGCAGTACGGCTACTACCTACAGCTAAATAATTAAGCATTCTTATGGTTCCGGTTGTGTAATTAAATTCATAGTTCAAATGAAACCTACTGTTATGACCTTTACTTCCAGTCACATATGTAGACTGAGCATTTGAAACAAGAACGTAATAACGACCCTCGTCTAAGCTAGAATCCATTTGAAATTCTTGGTAATAGCCTTCTGCCGTACCTGTGCCATCTGTTCCGTTAAACTTCCCAGTACCAACCAACTGAGCCGTAACATCTAAATCCGTTGCTGAAAAAATAATATTAGAACTGGTATTTCCTCCGTCATCGTAGACAACCAGTCCATTTCCATCAGGGGTTAAGTTTGCGGTAGACTGAGCTTTTAGCTCCCTCCACACGACATAACCACCACCATTGCCGTTGTTATTATTTGGAAATCCAATAATTCCTTTTGACCACTTTCCATTGGTATATCTACCAATCCTGCCTCTTCCTGTTCCTTGCGAGCCTATAGCCGACGAAGCAGGTCTTGCTATAATCAAATCACTACCTGACCATCCCGATGTTGGAAAGTCCGTATGCGCTGTTGCAGTACCGCTAGCTGTTGCGTAAAGCAGTGACAATCCTGCTTCGGTGTCAATTACAGTCCGACCACTGTTATTAAAGACCTGAAATCCGTAGCCCATTACCCGCTCCTGATCACTATGTAGTCAAAAGAGCTTGTCACACCCATATTGTTTGATATCCGAAAATAGCCTGAATATCTCTGGGTGTCATGCGAGCGACCAGACAAACCGCTTGGCGCATTGTTTGGTGTTGAAAACACTTGCCAGTCATCTCCTGATGTCATGCCGGTAACACTGATATCAACATAACTCCCATGAGTAATATTTGATGTAGTACCAGAGCCAAAAGACCGCGTGACGCGACTTGAGGCTTCAATTACTTTTGTCCCATTTGCGGCATATACTTCAAGACCATATACCATCGGCTTATCCTAAATTGCCAAGCACAACACGCAATCTTACGGCGTCATATACCTTAATTGAGTCAGCTTCGATTACCATTCTTGCTCCGCTCGCGGCTGAAGCAATGTTTAATGTTGCTGGAGCGCCCACAATAGATATTTGAGACGCATCTATTGTTCCTGCTTCAAGTCGGCTTGCGCTTAAGTTGCCAGTTACGTGCGCTGTATCGATTGTTGCGTTGCCGATCTGTGCCGTTGTGATGGTTCCATTTTTAATAAACGCACCATCCATGTAGACACCCGCTGGAATGTCTATGCCATCAATGGTTGTTGATGAGGATTGAACGACAAAAGGAACGGTTAGAGTGTCACTGTTACTTGGCTCTGTTCCTGTTTCGTTGGTTGAGCTTGGGTTAATAATGGCAAACCTATCAGCCCTTACAATAAACGCTGAAGTTGGTGAGCCATCATCAGATGGAGTTGAGGAAAGACCAAAACCACTTACGGCTCCAGAGCCTGAATCTATTTTTACTGAGTACTGTGACTCCAGCCCATCTTCGCCAGATACGATCTCTTGGGTTGTCTCAATTGCCGCTTTAACTCCACCCGCACCATCCTCACCTTCAACTATGACCTGCAAGGTATCTATTTTATTTGCGGCGGCGGATTGCCCTGTTGGCGTACCAAAGACTGCTGTATTGATTTCAGATACAAAATCTGCGGAAGCCAGAATGGTGTCGTTATCAGGATCTCCACCTGTCCATATCGCAGATGACACCTGATCTAATCTGGAGGCGTTAGCGGTTCCATCTGGAAACACCTCATTTTGAATTGTTTTTAATTGACCTGCTGTCGCAAGATTTAACTCTCCATTAGTATTACCGTCTACAAACATCTCAGCGGCAATAGAGTCAATTCGCGTAGCAAGAGAACCACCCTCTGTAACCTCAGTTTTAAGTTCAGTAAATGCTTCTGCGCTGGCGAGCCTAGATGTACCGTCACTGTTAAATACTTCGGTAAACAAACCATCGATTCTAGATGCTGATGCATTTGATGAGCCAAACACCTCAGTTTCAAGTACAGACAACGCACCGGCAGATGCTAATGCAACAGTGCCGTCTGCGTTAAAAACCTGACTTACTAAGTTGTCAATCCGCGAAGCGGCGGCTGTGGGGGGATCGCTTCCGTAAACTTCGGTATTGAGAACCGACACTGCATCTGATGTAGCCGTCATTCCAGTATTAGGATCATTAACGGTAGAAGAGAGACTGTCAATGCGTGAAGTCGTTGCACCAGAAGGCGTAACCCCGCCTCCCCAAACCTCAGCTTGAAGTGAATTTACAGCAGTGTTAGATGCTAAAACCGTGTTTCCTGAGGAATCAAAAACCGCATTGTTGAGTGACGTTACAGACGCTTGGACGCTTTTAACAAGACTCGCGTTATCACCATCATAGATAGCCTCAACATCGCTTGTTAGGGAGCTTAGTGCGCTTCCTGTCGCAAGCCTTGCTGTGCCATTAGCATTAAATACTTCGCCTTCGAGATCTGAAACGTCTGACTGAACTGATTTAACAACGCTAGGATTAGTACCATTATAAATAGCACTTACATCACTGCTAACCCCCGCTAATGCTGTTCCGGTAGCCAGCCTAGCCGTACCGTCTGTGTTAAATACCTCTCCTTCCAAAGAAGTTACGTCAGCCTGAACGGTCTTAACAACGCTGGGATTAGCGCCGTCATAGATAGCCGTTACGCTAGTGCTAACACCCGCCAACGCTGATCCGGTGGCTAATCTAGCTGTACCGTCTACATTGAACACCTCACCCTCTAAAGAGGTTATGTCAGTTTGAACGGTCTTAACAACACTGGGGTTAGTGCCATCATAAATAGCACTTATATCACTGCTAACACCAGCTAACGCTGTTCCAGTAGCTAATCTCGCCGTGCCATTAGCGTTAAAGACCTCTCCTTCCAAAGAAGTTACGTCAGTTTGTACTGTTTTAACGACACTGGCATTAGTTCCGTCATAGATTGCAGTTACTGAACTTGATACTCCTGACAACGCTGATCCAGTAGCCAACCTCGCTGTTCCGTCTGCATTAAATACCTGACCTTCAAGATCTGTAATGTCTGACTGCACACTTGTTATCGTATTACCTTGACTAGTGACTGTACTGCTAAGAGTCCCTAGTGCTGACGAGGTTGCCAGTTCCAAGTTTCCTGAGGAATCATAGACTGAATTATTTAAAGCCGTAACATCAGCAGATATAGAGGTTATTGAATTACCTTGAGCAACCACTGTGGTATCAAGCACACCTAATGCGCTAGCTGTTGCTAACCTTGCGGTGCTATCTCCGTTAAAAACTTGCGCGTTTAAACTTGTTATAGAGTTCTGGTTTGATGCAATTCTTGGGTCTTCAATGCTGACCCAGTTTGATCCGTCATAGTAGTACGGAGCCATATTATCATCGGAATCATACCACCTAGAATTAGTTGATATGGTTCCGGTAGGCTCAGACGTTTGGACATAAACGCTAGATACCCCTGTTGTTAGATCTGAAACGCTGGATTGCAAATTACTTACTGACGTATTTAAAGACGAAACACTTGACTGAAGCGTTGAAACACCTGTATCAATGCCGCTGATTCGGGTTACTAAATTGTCACCAGTGTAACTGGATGCATATCCAGTATACGTTTCTAAAGAATTAATCGTGCCAGACAAGGATGGTATGGTTGCAATAGGCGTTGATAAGCTAGTCGCTAACTGACTGCTTGTAATACTGCCAGCCAAAGTTGTTAGCAACAAACCTACGTCTGGAGCGGTTGTTCCGTTTGTTCCGGTTGAGGAGTTATATGGCCCATACACCCCATTTTGATTTACGCCTCTAACCCAATACCAGTAACTTTTATCGCCGCCGACATTATCAGAATATAGCGATGTAAAACCGTACACGCTTGCAACTAAAGTAGCGTCTGCGATGCTATCAGATGTATGCCGATATATCTCTACAGCAGAATGACCGTAGTACTGTTGCATGTCCCAGTTCAATAGAATGCTTTGAAATGCACCATTTGCTGTTAAGTTAGTTGGTGCTGGGGGAATACCAATGTCTGGCAACCAAGGGTCTGGAGTAATGCCGCCAGATGATCCGTTAAATACACCAGACCCAGCGGCTAATTTAGCAATACCTGAATCTAGCAAGTCTCTAAAAGTTACTGCCTTATCAAGATCGTCACCTCTTAAACCGCAAATGACATCAAGGTTTTCTTTGAGGGACTCACCAAATCTGCGCTCTTGTCCACTCCAGTCAGAGGGAACCATCATGTTAGATGTTTTACCCACCAATCTCCTCCACTGATTCGTATATACAGAATTCATTGACCGGAACTGCGCCACTTATTTCTATCTCGAACTCTTTTGCTTTATATCCTGAAGGAAGTCTAAATACGTCTGCATTAGCTACAGTTTGGGTGTGCTTAAGAGCGCCATCAGCATAAAGCTTGAAGGTAGGTGTTGAGGAGTAACTGTCACAGTCTACTTTAGCCACTGCTGGGTTAATGGGCTTAGGGGTGTAGAATTTTTTTGTCCGCCAAACAAAATTTAGGTCAGATCCTGACGCAAATTTAACGACTGAACCTGAAATCACTAAATATAAGATATCATTTTCAAGATCATTAAATCCCGCAGTAGCATGGAAGTCCAAGCTAACAAAGCTGTTTTTACCGCCTCTAGGGTCAAGAATAAAACCTTTGTTTTCAGATCCTGTTGAATAAAACCCAACGTAATGACCTTCCCAATAAAAGCCTACAACACTTGATGGAACGTAAGCTTGCCACTGATCTCTTGTTAATATTCCTTCTGTCACTAACTGAAAGCCTCGCTCACCGCCCATGACAAGACCGTCAGGAGATGCGTAGATAACATACTCACCCATGTCCACTACGCTTCTTTTGCTAACACAAGAATGGGTACTATCTACCTCTTGCATTGACATTGCCGCAGGACTTAAACCCTGTACGACAGCAGGTTTTTCTTTAGTCAAAACTAAAAGCCCAGAAGGCATAGGAGCAATAGCAACTACATCGCTTTTCATCGTTAGCTTGTAATCATTAGGAAAGGCGTGTGGCTGAAATGCTTCAGAGAAGCAAACGGTCTGCCCTGCAAAACCTGCCAAAATTCCGTTGGGCATAGAAACAAGACCCTGCAATGCACCATCAACGTGATCAGCAGAAACCTCATCAGGGGGTGCTGTATAAGATATGGTTGGTATTGCTTCGCCTAGCTCTGATTCTTTTTTGCTGTCATCGGTTGTTGTAGTGTTAATATCAACATCTTTTACAAACCTGTAAGTACCTGAGGTATCCGTTCTATAAAGTCTGCGACTGACAATGTTGTAACCGCCGCTAGCACCAGCAGGAAATGTAAGAGTCGCGGTCTGGTCGGAATAGACCTCAACAATATTTGAGGCTTGAGGAACGCTGTTTGAGCCTTCTTCTCCGTAAGCAGTAACGTATGTGTACAAATATGACATTGTGACCGGAACTTCTTCATCTACCTTAGTTGAGGTGGATGGAGTTAGTGCAACCGATGTAATGCTTGCAGGGGTCGGCAAACCCAGCCTGTAATAAGTGTCATTGCCAACTACTTGCGCTGAAGTTACGCGAGGATATCCGGCTGATCCGCCTATGCCGGTAACATACAGTCTCTCATGTGGATCTTCGGCAATTGGTGAGCGAACAATATTTAAATCATCGTTACTGCCAATCCATATTGCGCTACTGTATCTAAATAGGGTTTTGGTTGCGGCTGAGATCGAATAAGACGCGACAGGCGTAACCGTTGCTGAGGCATTGCCCTTCAGTGGCTCAATACGACCTGAGTCTAATTTTGTGTTTTGCGCGACCTGTGCCATGTCATTTGGCAATAGTCGGGCATAAACTTTAGGCGCAATCCCTGAGAATGTATTAAGTGTAAAGCCTGTCATTTTCCAACCCCTTTTATTCGCTCTAGGCTACGGCTACCGGAGAGACCTAACATCCCCAAAAGAAGCGGCATAAGAGTCCCCGCATCAGCTTGGGGAATTACAACGCCAAAACCAGCCGCTACAGGTGACACAAGGAAATTAATTGCCATGCCTAGCACTGCAACGTAACCGCATAACGGTCTCCAAGAACTCTGAAACCAGCTTCCCTGCGCGTCCGCTTTATTAAGTTCTATTTGAGCAACAGCAAGCTCTTGAGCATGCTTCTCCGAAATGGTGGATAGCTCAAAGGCTATTCGTTGCTTCTCTGTTGCATCAGGAATATATTTATCCAAGAGTCCTGTAACAGGTTCGATTAACGCCGACAAAATACTCATCTAGTTCTCCTACTCACTTAAAACTCTATCAACGCTTGCCCTAATGTGACGTATGTTCTCGTCAATTCTTGCAAGGGACACTGCTTGTGACTGCACGTTGTTTTCTAGGGTTGAAAGTCGTTCATTATGCTCTGTGACTTTAAGTCGATTGGCTTCAATATTTGAATCTAGTTCAGCGACAAACCACACCAATGACACTGTCTGCAATAGGATTGCTAACAGAAACGAAATTGGAACCGTTTTCGATAAATGCCACTGGTCGTCTTCGCTGGTCATAAGATTATCCTTTATTTTTGATTAAGCGGAACGGTTGTTGCCGCCCGCAAAACGACAATGCAACTTGCAATAATGCAACCTGCCACTGCCTGACCCATCGGGGATACTGGTAAAAAACCCACGTATCCTTGTAGAATGCTCAACACACCCAAGGCTAGGGAAAAGCGTACTGTTTTGCTTTTAAGTGCTTGTTTAATTTGTTCCATTAGTTACTTTCCTTCTGTAATTTTATAATTTAGCCAAAACCCTTTTCGGTTCGGATGGTTTCAGCCGATATTTGATTAATTGAAAGAGTAGGATCAGTAGTTAATCCGCTTAACCAGTTAGTAGCAGTACTAGGTAGAAGCCCGATGTTTTCCATTCCAGCACGAGAGTTCTGCTCAAACCAATAGACTTCATTGGTGTCTGTTATAGCCCCTCCAATAGTTCCTTCATAAGAACCTCCAAGAGTTTTGGCGTAGTCTAACCAAGCCTCACATTTTGTTAAAAATGCAGTTCTTTGATCGCTTGTTAAATCTACTAAAGTAATTCCTGTTGTCCAACTATCTCCTAGATTCGCCAACAATTTATCGTTTCCAGCTTCCGTACAACCAAGAGTTCTAACAATAGAATACTCGCCATCACACATAGTAAAGGTGCACCAAGCTTCAACAGCATGGTCAACACTAAGCTCTACAAAACAATCGTAGTTTTCTACGTGGGGTACTAGGTCTCTTTCAGCATCTGTGTTTGGGAGTATTTTAAGAGTAGCCGCACAAGTAAAATTATCTATAGGTTTTAAATATGTAGTTGCAGTATTTGTAGAAGCAGTCCATGAGGTGGTATTAGCTTCTGCTAAAGGGGGTAGCAACCAACCAAGCGTACCTGCTTTAACTCGCGTAGCCCATTTATGAGTTTCAAGTTGAGCACTCTCTACTGTATTTCCTACATATATATAAGCAGATGAGGGCGGCAGAAATAAGTTAGTAATTCCATTTACCACTACGTCAGGCTCAAAAGAGTCTATAACACCAGTTACATAATCTATTTCTTTAGAAGTTCCTCTTGGCAGATACCCACAAACAGGAACTTGATACTCTAGACCTTCGTCGGAGGTGAGTGTAGTTTCTTCAGCCCCTGTTATAAGTTTAGCAATATGCCCTTCGTCAGCAAACATAGGGACTAAGTAGTCAAATGTGGTAGGCAATCCTATTAATAATATTTTCATTTAAAGTGCCTTACGAAAACGTACATGTTATTGCCCCTGCCCCTAAGTTTGAACCTGTCCACTCAGAAGGCCACTGCAAACTGATATAACCACTTCCGTAAGTTTGTACACTGCACGTACTACGCTCTAAAGTAACACTTCCTACCATATATCTACTTATAACGAGCTTAGTCCACCATGTAGTGTTTGACGCAACACCTGATGCATGAGTAGCGTAGAATATGTACTTGTTTACCGCGCTACTAAAATGCATTTGTGTTATTGTTAGAGTCTTGTTCCAGTCAGAAGACCCTGACGCCATCGTACCCACGCTCGGACTACTATTATGAACACCATAGTGGTATGAGCCTTTTGCCCCCGAATGTGTAGCACCTGTAAAAGTAAACACTCTATCCGTGGCAGAAGCTCCGTGCCACTCATTGAAACTCATCTGAGCGCCCGAACTTTTACCAATCAATCCACGAACATCTGAGTCGTTCAAAGACACTTGGGTGCCCGAAGTCCCACTAACTTCAGTGTGCATCTGATTAAGACTAATTGCGCCTGATGTGGGAAGTCCCATACTTTATGCCCAGATTCCTGCACATATATCTTGGACAATTTGCGCCTGTCCAGTAATGACAGTTGGGTCGCCATTTTCATCATAACGAGATAGGTGAGTAACGTGATTGCTTGTAGCAGGTAGTTCTGCATCTTCGGAATCATCAAACGTAATTTGAGTGACCACCATCAAAGTTGGATTGCCTTCGTTGGTTGTTGGTTCGGCCTCTGGGTTTTGCGCCTTATAGACTTCTGTTCTTTGGTTTACTTCGGTTTTTGTTATAGCCATTTTTATTTCTCCTTTTGAGAAAGTTGATTTTTGAGGTCATCGACCTCAGATTTAAGTTCTTTTATTGCTTCGACCAAAAGGGCAACTGTGTTTTGATATTTCATAACATGAAGGTCTTCAAAGCCATCAGAAAACCCTTTGGAACTTTCAGTTCTGCTATCGACAATATCCACCAACTCTGGAACAACTTTTTTTACATCTTGCGCTACAAACCCAATCTCTGTTACACCAGTTGAAATGCGTGTGTACCTAATACCTTGCAGTTGGCAGACAGTATTTAATGAATTTTCTAGCGGCTCTATATCGCTCTTTAACCTGCGATCAGAATAGGCAGTAACATTACCTGTTGCAGTAGCATTACCTGAGTTGTCTACTTTAAAAGACCAACCACGGCCTGAATTTAACATTCCGATTTGACTTGAACTATTTACATAAAAGTAGCCGCGTACAGTTTCACTATTACAAGTCATAGCTAAAGCAGAGGAACTAGAGTTACCAGAACGCCAATAAAAATCATCAACATCTTTAGGATATAAATGCCAGCCTGTCTGTGACCAATAATGACCGCTGTTGTTGGTATGATTTCGTACCCATTCAGAATGATAAAGCGCACCTTCAACTCTTAAATCGTTATAAACCTTTACGTCAGTTACGCTAGACCCCTCACCGATAGACATTAGTTTAGATGTTAAATCTTCGTCGTTGTAGAACCTTATACCGCCATAAACACCCTGCGCTCCCATACGGATGCCAGTGTGCCAACGTAAATCTAGCTTTGAGTAATTTCCACCAACATTCTCTAAGTTAGTGCCGATGTAATAGTTGCTTGTAGAATCACTATTACCACCGCCAAACAATAGTTTGTAGCCTGCTACATTGTAAGAATTCCCTGCCCCAATCGCACTTCCACCTATTTGAAGTGTGCTTGCAAAAAGAGCATTTCTACTAGAGTCTATTACTTGAGTGTTGTTTATGTAGAAATTGCCGCGAACATTGGTGATGCTAGATGCGAGAGTGGTATTTGGGATAACCTCAAAAACAGGCAATGTAGGCGTTTGATGCCCAAAAATCTGGAACCCGTAACTAGTGCTAGACCCACCAGTTATTAATTGTATAGCGGGGCCAGTAATTAAACCCCCAGTGTCAGCGGTTATATCCGAACCTATACGCCAGTTGCCATCTGTTCCTCCTCTGAAATAGTGCGACTGCCCTGTTGCCTGAGAAATATATCCACTTGGAGTAATATTTACTGCTGTGATATTTCTACTAGCGTCTATTACATCCGTAAAGTTATTAACTGAACCGATAGCTAATGTTGGAGCAACCGTTCGTCCTGATTGTAGTGTTAAGGCGACTGTCGTAGAATTTCCAGCATAGAGATAAGTCGCACCACTTACTCCAGTCATAATGGGTTTATCACCAAAGCCTCTATACTGAACGCTGACACCAGAGCCTCCATAATAGTTGCCGCTAGCCGCTCGCACTGACCCTGCAAAAACTGCGTCACCTACGCCATTAATAGAAAACTCTTCTGCTGGGGTTCCGTTAGTGTCTGAAATTCCTCTAATCAGTTTAAATGCTGTTGAGCGGCCTGTTTCTTCGCCTATAGTTAAGCTAGACCCTGCATAACCCCCTTGACCGCCAATGATAGAAACACCATTAGCCTCACTATAATGGGTAAGCATTTGACCCGCAGGGTAATTGCTTCTTGATGTTGCATCAGGATCGCTTGCGCTGTGGCTGTTTAGAACAGTTGCGGCAGTAGAATTAATACCTCCGCAAGTAATGCTTCCGATGTTGGTGAGGTTTCTACTAGCGTCTATTACTGTGGTACCGCTTATCTGAAGAAAAGAGCCACTTTGGAAGTCAAAGGCTTTTGACGATCCATCAACAAAAAGAAGACAACTACCTTTACCGTCACCAATTCTAAAATCACGGAAATTAGAAAATGTATCGTTATACCCACGATAGTTAATCCACATATCAGCAGTGTCAGCGTTGCTACCATGTTGAGCATTTAAGGTATTGGCGTTAGTGGGCGATATGTAAAAAGACCCCCCACTTTCTCTAAATTTAACTAGGTTGACATTAGTTAGGTTTCTACTAGCGTCTATTACTGTGGTGCCGTTAAGTTTAATCCCTAGTGTGACATTCAAAGTGTCACCGATAGTTACGTCAGTGCCAGTATCATTGCTTATCATTCCGCGAAACCTTACAGCGGAACTAAAATATGACCCTTGGCTTGCCGGAACATAAAAATAATTGCTAGGTATTACAACCACACCGTCAGCGTCAACTCGTATCGCACTGGCACCATCACTACTTCTGTTTACATGAAACTCCCCAGAGGACGAGCGAATACTTGGCGCTGTAATAGCCCCACTAGAGATTGTGCCTGCAATGGTAGTGTTACCTGTCTCATCAATCTGAAATGTCGTTGTAGTGGTATTTGCGCTGTCATCAAAAAATTGAAACTGTAAATCTCCTGTTGACCCCGCTCTAACAATATAAATATCACTAGCATCAGAAAATGAGTTGCTGTCTGTAAAACCTAGTGTTGGTGATGTGTTATTTATATAAAGGTCAGCACCACCAGAGCCACCAGTGATAGTCAATTCTGTGCTTGTAATAGCCCCACTAGAGATAGTGCCAGAAAGATGTAAATCTTTAAATTTAGCATCGGATGCGCCTAAATCCATCGCACCTGAGTTAACTGCATTCGCTTCTGTAATTGCGAAAATCTTCGTACCACTTGAGTGAATTCTTAAACCGCCATTGCCACTTGTTAATTTCTGAGAAGATAACTTGTCGGCTGTCACGCTACCTGAGAATGAACCTGTAGTTCCTGATAAACCACCTGTAAGAGTCCCACCTGCTAGGGGCAATTTAGTTCCGATGCTAGTCGATACCGTTGTGGCAAAGTTCGGATCGTCTCCCAACGCCGCCGCTAGTTCATTTAATGTATTTAACGTAGAGGGTGAGGAGTCAACCAGATTGCTAACCTGCGTACCAACATACGTTTCAGTGGCATAGCCAGACAAAGACTGATGGCTTGTGAGATATCCAGCGGATGCATGATTTCCCCAACCGTAAGCTGTGTTCCAGTTTCCAGAGTTGCCTCCTGTGGCTGTCACGCTACCAGTTACGTCTATGCCTGTGGCTGTGGTGTTTAGCTTAACGCTACCATTGTGATATAGATAACTTGAACCATCTGCAATACCTAAGAAAAACGCTTCTCCTGCCGCAGAAGTTAAAGCTAGTTCATTACTGGCTCTAACATATAAATTACCTGTACCTGTATCCGTTATAAAGCTATTAGACCCATCATGATAAATCTGTAAATCATCACTAGCACCGAACACAGCTTTGTCGTTGTCGCCAAGATTTAGGTTGCCTGTGAGAGTGCCGCCAGATAGGTTTAGTTTAGAGTTTGTATCGGTGAGGCTGAACGTAGTGCCAGACAGCGACACACCTGTCCCAGCAGAGTAGGTGGTGTCATTGTCCGTAGCATCTCTTAAGTCTTCAAGCGTAGCCGCCACAACCCGCAAAGCTATCTCCGCACCTGAAGAGTGACTGATCGCAGTGGTTGAATCCTGACCCCTTACAGCAGTAAAGGTAGTGCCTGATATTGACGTTACCTTAACAACCTCTGAGGCAGATCCTATTCCAATGGATGCATAGAAGTAATCACCACTCCCCAACGTAGGGAATGATGTTGCGCTGGTAACACTGATCGACGTTGTCGAGCTAGAAACGCCACTAGCCAGCGTAGTGCTAGCTAGGTTTGAAAACTTAATGCCCATTTAAGGCTCCTAGCTAGCGGTTACCGTCCAAGTAATTGTTAAACTGTCCTGCGTACCCTTCGTAATAACACTGAATTTTGTTAAACAAAGTAAAGTGCCTCCAGAGGATGCGTTCAAGATTCCAGCTTCAACTACTGAGGTTGCGCTACTAGGGGTTCCAGCAGGGAAAGTCGCTACATAAGCAACATCGTTTCCTGATGCGGTAGTGCTGGTTAAAGCCACTCGTGCCGCCTCGGAACCTAAAGTTGTATCTCCGACAACTGCGGCAGTGGATGAGGTTCCAATTGCCATATGACTCATCACGCTAGCTGAGGTTCCAGCCATGCGAGAAGCGACGAAGTTTTTTCCGGCAGTAACTACTAGGTTGTCAATTTCTTCTTTTTGCTTAACAGTTCCATCAGGGGCTGTTAGGAGGACGGTAAGACGCCCTTTCATTTTTAGATCATCGTGGATCATGGGTCTATCTCCGGTTAATCAGCATTCAAAAGCAAGTTGCCGACCAGATTTTTATTAAGAACCGAACTAGCTACTAGAGATTCAAAACTAAAATTGTCGGACAAACTAACGCTGTCAGAAACCGATTTCCGTGGAGACAGCACGGTAACGTCATTAAGACTAAGTTGTTCATCTGCTACCTTTGACGCGGAAAGAAGCAGAGTTTCAGATACAATTATAGCGTCAGTTTCGGGTTTTGACAAAGCAAATAAATGTTGCTCGGTCAAGGTAATTTCCTGATTTTCTAACGCTTTACTTAAGGACAGGCTTAAGATATCAGTTAATTGATAAACATTGGTTTTTACGCCAGTCGTGTGCTTATCTACTTGACTAAAATCATCTAATGTAAACGTATCTTGTAAGTCTTTATTTACATTAAATACATTACTATCACTAAACCCAAACGTGTCCTCAGGCACTCCGGTAACAGTTACAACATCGCCTGACTGCGTAAACGTAAACGGTGGTCTAGTCACGGACAGCGACTCTGACATGCCAAATGAGTCTAATCTTATTTGTCCGACTGTCGCTATAATTGCGTCTGTTATGGTTGCAGAGTCAGATACAGTAACAGAAGGAGAAAGTGAAATGCTTTCCACCATGGACACCAAGTCTGATTCAATCTTAGATGTGCCGAAAGTAGCTTGATCGGCAAAACTAACTAAGTCATCAAATGACCTACCAAACGCCATCGCTAGCGATATAGCATCTATAATTTGCGACTGATCCGATTGAGCAGAATGTACGGACATTACTGAACTGTCAGAGATCGACTGCTGGTCACTGAGTGTCCTAAACATCGTAAGCTCAGTGTAGATGCTTTCGATCATAGGGAAGGTGTCAGCTTTTACAACATCAAGAGACATTGCCATTGCCTCAGAGAAGGAAAAACTATCTCCTAAGGCAAGACCTACATCCATTTCGGTCAATTCTAAAAACGGTACTGCATCATTAAACGTGTAAATTGTTCTTTCTGCATTGACTGTAATGTCATGCATGAAAAGATTTTGCCAGCTTGCCAAAGCCTCAAGCTTCGTGTAACCAATATCAGTAGAAATGCTTCTGTATGAAGCATCCATATGCAGGTTTTTTTCGGTTACCACAGCCGTTGCTGTAGGAATTCTTGCAGTCAGACTTAGCTTACGAAAAGAAGCCGTTAGCGCAAGTGACCTGTATTTGATACTGGCTCGGATCGCCATATCGTCTTACCCGAACTGTGATCGGACTTTGAACTTTATAAGGTCAACTACCGTTTGGGTTCGGCTCTGAGAATCGGAAAACTCTATTTCGCCCTCTAATACTCCGCTAGAGGCTAAAGTATCACTGTTGAAAACAAAGGTAACCTTTCCTTCAGTAGCGTTAGTTACAGTTCCAACCAAAGTATCTGTTAAGGTAGTCGATCCAACTTTTCTGACTCTCATTCTGACTGTGCCGCTAGTTAAGTCTAGGGGAGCAAATGTAGTTGCATCATCAGGGTCAAGAATAGATCCACTTGCCGCAGTGTTAGAGTCTTTAAGTGTTATCTCAATTTCCGGTAATTGGTCGCTGGAAACAAGATCAATCGTAGTCAAATAAGCCATTAGATAAATGCCCTCGGTTTAGCAGTAAGAGATCCACCAGAAAAACCGTACTTAACTTGACGAATAGCCCGACCCACTTCACGCTCAAAAAGTTGCTTATTAGAACCTGCGGCTGAAGGGTTTGACCATGGTTGACCTGACATCATCTGAAGGCGGTATAAAGCCCCATGAGAAATTAGCTCTCTATTCTCTTTACCAATCGTGTCGGGAATACTGGTGCTGGAGGAGGTGGGTTTAACGGAGTAAAGCACTCTAAATGAGTCTGCGTCAGCAGGGATTGGCGCAACATAAAAATCGGCATTATCTCTCTGCGCGTAATACTTAGGAGTTCCAGTAGTATTCTCATCACCTAGCTTTAATAAAAGCTGATTGTAGCTAATAGGCTCTAAGGCAACCTTGTCATTGAAAACATCTAAAATGTGGTTTAACTCTGTTCCTGTCGGTAGCGATACTGCATACTCATTGAGCCCGCTAATAATCGTAAGAAACTCTGGTTCCGGCGTATAAATATCCGTTCGCCGACAAAACTCAATAGCTGAATCTCTCACCGCTCGCTCTAAAACAAAATCGGGGCAACCTTGCACCTCTGGGCGCACATATGGAGAAAAATCAGAATATTTCACTAGCCTCTACCTGCACTGTCTGGGAATGGAGTCACTGCGCTATCAGCCTGAGTTTTTACGCCTAAAGCATTAGCAAAACTTTGATAATGCATCATCGCTCGCTGGGCATTGCCAGCAAACTCAGAATCTTTTTGGTAAGACCTGTAAAGGACATAGTCTAACAAGCAGTTCGCGTAAACATCGTCTATCGATATAACGGTTGTATCTGTTGAAAAATTACTGATTGCTATGTCTGACGTTGCTGAACTATAAACAACCTCTAATGAGTGAGTACCCGAAACAGCTTTTGGATACACATAGAAGTTTTTTGGGTCAGCCGCATCATAAACATAGTGTTCAATTTTGTTGGTTCCGGCAGTAGTCTCATGCCAGTTAGGCAAAGTTTCATCTAGTATTCTTCGAGCTACTTGAGTAACTGCTCTTCCGCTCACATTTCTAATTACCTCTATAAGGCGTAAAGCTGTGGCTGGAAGTGTTTGTTTGCTACCTGACGCTAAAGCTAAAGTCGCGTTGACCATTTTGGCGTCTGGTCGATGAAGCACAACTTCTCGCTGGGCATCATTGAAAAATTTTAATAGTTCCGCGTTTGGAAATCGGACGTTAGTGCTGTCCTGCAAGATAATGCTAGCGCGGTCTAGAATATCTACAACCTTAGTTGTTGCCATCAGTGTTCTCCCACTCGATTACTTGCAAGTCAGGGTTACCCTTAAATAAAGGGTTGTAATCAAAAACATTACCAGTAATGACGTTTTTTACCGTTTTAGGGATGAGCTTCTCAATTTCTTTAGGAGGGTTTTTCTTATCTCTCGCTAAGGATTTCATTTGATCTTCAAGCTGGGAAAGCGTCAGCCTTCGGTCTAGCTTTGTGCCAAACTCGTCTTGCGCCTTTTCAAAAATCTCATCTTTTTTGGTTTTAGTTCCTGTCATGCCTGACCTCTATCATTAAAACAGGGGGGTTGCCCCCCCTATCCGGCTGGACTATTAAGTCCACTTACCTACGCAAAGTGCGTCTGGAGTAACGACCTTAGAGCCGTAAACCTTTAGACCACGAACTTGATCGCCAAAAGTGCTTTCCATACGAACAGTTTCAGTGTTAGTGAACTGTGACGCGAAAGAAAGAGCTTTAGGGTGACCAGCTAGAACGTGAGTGTAGCCGCTGTCAGTACCAGAAGATGGGGTGTAGAGCATGTTTGACTGATATACAGTGAAACGATCTACAGTACCAACCTTACCGTTACGAAGAGGTGAAGTAGAATCACCAGTTAAGTACGCCTGACGTAACTCTGACTGCTTGAGCAAGCTAACGAACTCTGGAGAAAGAACGATATATCGACCTTCTTCAGGGATGTTGAGCGTGTCAAGAGTAGTAGACATGTCGAGAATTGAAGTCAAGATATTTGACGCAGTAACAGTAGTCTGAGATCCGATTGTAGTTGCTCCAGTAACAGAGGAACTCAATACGTCAGTCTCAACAGCGATACGCATACCTTCAGAAGCATCGCTAGACGCCTTATCAAGTAAATCGATATCAGCCTGTGCCGCCAATACATCGTCAACCTTAAAGCTGTAGTACTTAGCTTTATCAATTAACATTTCTACTTTGGCAGTAGTCAACTCTTGAGTTGTGATCGTGCCAGCATAGTCGTTGATAGTTACAGCAGGAACTGTACGGATTACAACCTTTTCACCTTGACCAGAGATTTCACCCTCATAATCAGTGTTAGAGATCGCAGGAAGTACAGACTTTTTATAAAATTTAGCTTGCAAAAGCTTGCTAAACACCTCTGGGATGAAATTCACCTCAGAAGTAGTGCCTGTTGAAAATTGTGAAAAAGACATTTACTTATACCTTTAATTGTCTCTCCAGCAATTCCGTGTTTGAGAAGAAGTTATCGGCGGATCTTGCCACCTTCCATCGCCTTGAGAATTTCTTGCTGATGCTCTTCAAATACATGGTTAGGCATCCGCATGATCTCATCGACGGTGTAGTTTTTAGCTCCACCTTTCGTTGTAGGCTTTCGAGATTTTGGCATCTTCGGTTCTGCAACCGATTTTGCTTTCTCTAGAACCCGCTCTCGCGGTGTGGGCGGCTTATAACCCATGTCGTCCTTAAACTTGAAAAGAACAGTATTAACATCGTTAGACGAGCCAGTCTGAATCCAGTCTTTAGTCTGAGTATCTTGATCTTCCAGCCAGTTCAACCAGTCAGCGGATTCCACGATGGAATCTACATCAGGATGTTCTGCATGTATTCGACCAAAATGAGCCTCAGCGGCTTTATCATTCCGTTCATCTATCTTGTTCTGCTCTTGCTTATCAAGGGCTTCTTTTTGGGCTTTAACCTCGTCCTGTGTTCGCTTCAGTTCGTCTAACAGTGGACTTGCAAGGTCAGGATAATCTTCCCTTAACTGTGCAAGCTTTCCATCATCTCGCTGTTGCTCAACAACTTGAACTTTAAGCTCCGCAAGGCTTTTGAGCAGGTCGGCATTTTGCCGCTTCAAGTCAGCCGCTTCTTGCGTGGCTTTCGTCATTCTCGACTGTGCGCCTTTCATTGCTTTTTCGGCTTTTTTCAAAGCCAACGACATATCTTCAGATTCACCGCTTTCTTGATCTTCAGATACTGTCTCCTCTTCTGCTACGGTCTCAGCCTTGTCCTCTAGGTCGGGGGCTTCCTGTTGCAACTCTTCCGGCTCTTCTGGAGTCTCCGCTTGAGATTGAACGGTCTCTGGGGTTCCTTCTTTAGCTTTCGTCATTTGCTTCATCAACTCATTAGCTTCTGCTTCTAGACGATCTGGGTCGTTTCTTGACATAATTTTTTTCCTTCGAGTCCCTGATGTAAATTAGGGATATTCGCTAGTCTATTGCGGTTGTCCTTTTCAGGTTCCGCGAGTGGTCTAAATGCGCTTTCGCGCTCGTTTCAAGTTCAAGCAAAAAACGTAACTCGGAGAGTCTGCCTTGCTCAAACTTAAAATTCTTTTCGTCAGCTTTCTCTAGCCTTTCTAGAGCATCCGCAAATCTGGCTTCAAAAAGCTCCCTGAGGTGGAGCCATTCTTGGCTCGTTGAGAGCCTCATTACCGCTTGCGATTGCGCCTTGTTGCATTTGAGCTTGGAGTGCCGCTTGTTGTTGCTGTTCAAGAGCTAATTGCTCCTCTGACTTAACAATTTCATCAGGATCAATATCCATTGACTGAGCAATATCGCGCAGTAGTTGGTTACGATCCACCAATCCAGCATCCATGGGGTTTGATACCAGCGAGAGGAACTGCAATAAACGCTGGCTTTGTACTTCTTTTTGGACAAGAGCAGTACTTCCTCTTGCGACAATCCTCAGATCGCCTTTTGATTTTTGATTTGTGCCAAATTCCATATTCCAGTGGAATAATCCGGTAATCATTGGCTTCATTAAAAAGTCATCTATATTCTTAATCGTAGACTTAAGTGCAACATTTGCCGCACCCATCAACATAGACATGCCTGTAGCTGTCTTGTTTAATCCGCCTGTCTGTTCACCGTGGGTATATGACGGTAAACTGGTCGTTTCATCCGCAAATCTGCGGAAAATCTCAACAATTTGATTTAAACCGTTAGCGTTAGCCACCGGCTGATACCAACGAACCATTGGCATTGAGCCATCACCACCCTCACGAAGGAATACCCTCCATGGATGTATGTCTGTTGGATCTTCTCCAGCCGCTAACAGGTCAGTATTAATTTCGACCATCGGGGCTGAAGACATGGCTAAATTATCTAGCCAAATTCTTGTGGCGGCATTCATAGTGCCCTGCGAGTCACGCATCATTCTAGGTACGCCTGTACCCCAGAACTGGTGCGGTGTACGCTCGTATGGGAAAATATGGTAAGGGATGTCATAACCCGCAATTGGGTTGAGCATTATTTTAATAACCTTGCCACTGCATATCCATACACAAGCATTAAAGTCAGACGAAAGATCTGCGTCTTCAGGAATTTCTACGCCATGCTCTTTTAGCTCGTAACCATCGACACAACCCCAAAACTCCATAACCTCAAATCTATTAGATTCGGAATGCTCATTGATTCCTGCTATACGTCTTCTCGTTCTTTCATGCTCTTCTTCCACATGATTGCCGGATCGGTTGGTCTTTAAAAGATACTTGACCATTGAGGAATCAAACTGAGGTAGATCTGCTAGTTCCCTAAACTGTCGGCGTGTTAGAACGTGGCGGCGGAACAACCCATCACAGTCATCTAATGAGGTGCAATAGGGGTCGGGATACAGATCAAAAATTGAAACGCTTTCTACTTCGGGCATTGGCTGTTCAATGATGGACAGCGCATAGCCTTCTTCGCCTGTTTCTGGATCTGCCATTTTTGAATATGACTGCTTACGATCTATGCGAACTGTCCCTGCTTTACAGGCTCCCGAACCAAAGATACAGGCTTCTAAAATACTTTCTTTAAGTTTTTGCTCTGCGTTGGTCTCAATCAATTGGTCTAGGATATCAATAGACATCGATTCAGCCGCGTCATCTGCAACTCTTTTTTCAGCCTTCTTTAACTCAACTTCGAGTTCTTGCATCCGAGCCATGATCAAATCTTGATTCATGTTTGGGTCTAGCATTTGCGAAGCTTGCATTACCTCCGCAGTAGCGAGTTCTCGCATCTTCATTGCTTGCATCGGATCTAAATCGGGGATAGGCGTTGCTTCAACGGAGAAAAATGCATCACCATGCTGAAACAACAGGTCAACAATACGACTGTATGCCGCCATAACCTTTGTTCGGGTAAGCCCTACAAATACTCTGGATCGAGCGCCAGCTTCTTCTAGTCGCGCTAGAACATCAGCTTCATACTGCCCATTGTATTGGCGAAGGTCTTTTAACCACTCGTTTTCAGTTTCTTTACGAGCGTTCTTATATTCTTGAAAGGTTTCTGATAGGCGAGCGCCAAGGCTCTGCAAGCTTAAATCTTGCACACCGTCTGAAACGTCTTCTTTTATAGTAGATTTTTCTTCTATCATTAGTAGCCTGTCACTGGGTCGAGCGTCTTAAATCGCCGTTGTATCGTGCGATGCCTTGGTCTAGGCATAGAAGCAAGTCCGTGCAGGGCAATAGCGTAAGCCATTACCCTGTCATCATAACATCCTGACTGAGAATTGAAAGCCCCTTTATCATCAATAATGTATGTTCTCAACTCGTTAACAAGATCAATATCAGCAATGCCACTCTGCCCTTGACGCAATAATGCCGCTAAATTATCAATAATTAACGGCTTGGTTTTGGAGGTAGTCAAAAAGCCCCCTCGTTTAGTCATTTTGTCTGAATAAGCACCGTCCACTGAATGCTCAATAAACATGTTGGGATACGCTAATTCCTGCAATCGACGCAGAGTTGTTAGACCGTGATTGTTTCTTTCAACCACAATGTAAGCGTTGTTATATCGTTGACCGATCTGCGATACAATATTGCCCCAATCCCACGGATCAATATGCCCATGCCAAGACGCAACTTGGCGTCCCTGCGAATCTAACACTTGAGCGCAGGAGTAATCGCCATAGGACAACCCCTCTGCGACATCGACCCCAATAGTGTAACTATCCTCACTTAAAGGTGGATACCACTCCCTATAGTTACCGTGGGTTCTCGCAGAAATATTTCCGCCGAGCATATCCCCAATAAAATCAGGGCTATAACAATCATTCTCACAAGTCGTTAAATGAATATCTTCGACAAAACATCGACCTGAAGTTAAAAAGCTCTCTAATGGGTTTGCAGGGTACTCCTGCATAAATAAATCAGTACCGCCCAACTCATCCAGCTTGGCTCGTCTAAAGCACAGTTGCGAGTCATCTAGGTTGTAGCGTTGCGCTAATTTATATTCTTCGGGGGTAGCCTCAAAATACGGTGATGGTTTCCGGCGATATTCGGGCATCCAAAACCACGGAATAAAACACGTTATCCATTCAGTTTCACCACGCAAGCTTTTCATTACCTGATCATAAAACCAACCGCCAGCACCATTAGCCGTGCTTTCAAGAATTACTTCAGAATTTTTACCGCCAACCGTCTGCAATAGACCTGCAACTATGTCTGATCCTTGGGGGTAGAACGCCACTTCAGAGCCGTGGACAAATCGATTTGTTTGTCCTCGTCCGGTTTGGGTTGATCTTGCTGTTCCGACTCGGTAGCGCGAGTTGATGTCATCAAATACCAAAGTTGACGCCGACTGACTAGAGAGCGGCGGCTTAAACGCCGGATGCGGGACATTGTCATAGAAGTACTTCACCATGTTGAAAATTGCATTGGTGGACTCTGCAAGGTGAGACAAAACGAATGCGTTAGCATTGCGGTTCTGAGTTACTTTCCAGAAGTTTCGTCCCTGTACATAGGTAGAAATACCTGTTTGACGCGCTTTTAGGCACAATACGCGGATATTTCCCTGCTTTTTTAGCTGATCTTCTAGCCGTTTATGGACATATAACTGTGCCGCATTGAGCGAAAAAGGCAGTGATTCACCCTCTTTTGTCACAATTTTGAGAATATTTTTGGCATATAAAGGGAAATTACCCTTAAATTTCGCCGCGACTTGCTCAATTTCCACTGTTATTCACCACCGCCCGACACCACCAAGTGAAGTGAGCATCATCCATTGTAGACATCATCATGTTTGCCCTCGCACATACCAGCCTGACATTGCCCCTTACGTAACCTATTGAGTTATCGAGCCGATCTGGACTAACCGCTAAGTCAGATTCATCTAGGGTCGTGTGCATAGGAATTCCAGAAATCGCGCAAATCCCATTCTGCTCAACGTATAACCGCTCCAAATCACCTAAATCAATAGGTTCGCCGCCGTATTTTTTGTGGCGGATCAAAAGATTAGTCAAGCGATTCTGTAAAAACCCTTTCAGCGAACTGTTAGCACGGTTCTTTCTTTCAGTAGCACGACACTTATTGCAACGCAAACTGCCCTTACTGTACTCAGCAACAGGCTTTAAAGTGCCGCAAGTGGAGCATTTCTTATCTCCAGTTGCCATCGTGTTCCCTTCGTCAGTGCCTCAAATTTCCCTACTGCATTCTTACTGCGACCCACCGCAATACAACTCTTCATCAACATGGTTCCCAAACCAATACAGCCATGGACATCTGTCGGATAATTCGCGGCATGTATTAAAATATAGGAGCGATTAGGGACGTTTTTAATGTGCCAAGTCTCGCCAAACTTAGGTGACTTCCGCCAACCTACCTGATACGTCCCCTCAGGCACACAGGAGACGTTTGGCTTGTTATCCAACCACGGTCTTTCGATAGAATAAAACGTCTCTCCGTCCAATTTAAGGACGCCTAGAGTGCCTTCTGGGTGGTAGCAAAAACGCTCCAAAACAATCGTTTTCACTTAGACGCCTCTTCGTACTCAGCAAGCCACTCTTCAGTCGTTTGATTCTTTACCCGCTCAGTCTCTTCAGTCCATTTAATCGCATCAAAACCCTTTGACCAATTGCCTTCATCTCTAGGTCTGCGAAGATCTCCTTTGCCATACAACGTCTCTCTATGGTCGCTCATTTTGTTTTTCCCGATTTGTATTTTTTTCAACTGGTACTCTCATAAAGACCGCCCCCCCTAATCAACGAGGTGCAACGTAAAGTCTTTTTTAGAGCTGTCTTTTTCGGTGCCCATCATGCTCTCACCAATCAACCAATAGATCGCCTCATCTAGCTGGTCAGTAAGATAAAATAATTCGTCTTCAAATCTGAGTGTCGTGACGTTTGGAGCAACGTAGTTGTCAAATTGCTCCTCATCCATATCAAGGTAATGCAGAGCCGTTTCATAGGTCATCAATAATGTTTTCATTTTCTAGGTACTCTCATATTCACCGTACCCCCAAAAAAGGGGTTGCCAAAAATGCCTCAGATTTCCTTGTAGTCTCCCCATGGAACCATGCTCGCGAACGGCGCTACCTCCAGACCTCTACCCCCCCCTCCCTACCTTCTATTACATGCGCGTGTGGAGTGGACTGGCAATGCATTACCCTACTGGTGTAGTGTCCTGCTAATGTAAGTCCTTGATTTCCTTAGAGGTTTCAAGCAATAGCTCGTCCAAGTCAGCCTCATCGAGGTCTAAATCAGCCAAAAAAGAGCCGTGATAGGAGGTAACCTCCTGCTTTTCGGGAGCAAAGCCGCCGACAACCTTAATCAGCAGTTCTAACGCCCTAACTCGCGTTCCTGACTGGTCTGCATCCCTGCTCTCTGCCTCTAACTGGGACACATAGGACGCAAGTTTCTCTTCTGAATCACTCATTAACTCATTCCTTTTGGCTGTAATAGCCGCCTTAACACTATTATTTAACAACAAGCGAAACGCTTGGTGGTTTGGATGCGTGTACCCTGCTGTCTCTGCTGACCTTGTAGCATTGCCTGTTGAGACATACTCCATAACGAATCTCTCTTGCCTGAAGTTTAAGGGCTTTAGGTCTTTATCTATCTCTATCATTTGTTTGTTACTCCCTATGGGGATCAGGCACTGGGGTGTGGATTCTTTTTTCCGCGATTAAAAATTTTGTGCCTTGGTGAGCCTGTACAACTCTATGATTTAGTATAAATCTATTGTACCACTGTAAATATAATTGACAAAGGCAATACTAACGTCTATCTTTAGAGCATGGTTGATTCAACCACCGGTTACGAGGTCTCCGAAATGACCTGCCACCGAAAGCCCTAGGCGAGTAGATGTCCACACCAACACCCCGAAAGCGTAAGCGAGTAGACAGTACATGGGCGATGCTAGGAAATTGACCCCCACACCAACAGTGATGTTGTTGGGCTAGCCAGATGGGCACTCAGGATCGATGAGCCATCAACAACGCTAGTAAGCTGAGGTAACCGCGCATGAGCGACCACAGTGGAAAATCTCGAAACAACCTATCAGGTGGGCAACCTACCTACGAAAGCACTCCGGTGTGAGTAGAGCCTGATGAGTTGGTTTGAGTATGTTTTCGTATCGAGAACATATCAAAACCAATTAGCCTGAGGAGGCAAACTTATGAACACATTAACTTTTAATGCAAGCGACTGGTCAGGCGATATTGTGACCGCAACGGTTTCTGATCTGGGTGATGGGGAAAGCAGAGTCATCTACAAGGGTGAGCAGTTTGAGGCTAGCCAGTACGAGAGTAAGTACGAAGGCGAAACGCTGTACGAAGCTTGCGACTTAACTTGTGAAGGAAGGCTCATTGCCTACGCTGTTAAGTGTGGGCGAGAGTGGGTAGCCGCAGACAGCCATTCTGATATCGGTGACGAACTTACTAGAGAAGATGACAACCCCATCGTTGCTCTACTTCAAGTAGCGTCAAACATTATGTAAGTAAGCAAGTCGAAGCCATTGCGGTGGCTTCTATCGTGTTTATTTAAATCAGCCTGAGGAGGCACTATGAAACTGTTTAAAGCGTTTATCGAGACCAACCTAGCAATCTATCTCGTAGGTGTTTGGGTGACGGCAACTGTTGTCTATATCGCCTTTAACAACCTATGAGAATCCGGCATTGGGGGTGGTTAGTTTTTTTCCCCGATTTTCAAAAATAAGTAACTACATCGAGCCTGTTTGAGGAGCAGGTTCTATTGTATTTATTTACTAAAGCCTGAGGAGGCGAATCATGAAAAAAGATATCAAAGAAATCATTACAAATCAGATCATCGATATGATCAAAGATGCTCAAGAGACCGGCTCTGACTTCACCCTGCCCTTCAAGGTGCTAGGTGGTAAGCCAAAGAATGCATTAACTGGCAAGGCATACCGTGGTATGAACTCGCTGTGGTTAGGCATGCTAGGCATTCGCACGGTTGCAACATACAACCAGTGGCAAGAGCTTGGCTATCAAGTCCAAAAGGGTAGCAAGTCAGTGCCTATATCAGTGCCCATGATCGGCAAAGATAAAAAGACCGGAGATAGCAAGATGTTTGGCTTTCGAGCCGCTGTTGTATTTTCTGCTGACCAAGTCCTAAGCATTGAGGATGGCACTGCGTACTCAAATAGTATCGAGGGCGAGAGAGTTGATCTCACTGAGCGACTCGAAGCTGTTGATCAGTACGTCACCAACCTTGGTTTTGACATACGTCACAGCACTGAGGGCGGTGCGTATTATCAACCGGCTAATGACTTCATCCACATGCCGCAACGTGACCAGTTTTTTGCAACCGCAACATCAACAGCGACTGAGTGCTACTACTCAACGCTACTACATGAAGCGGCACATTGTACTGGTCACAAGTCACGGCTTGATCGATTAGACCTAAAGAACAAAAAAGGGTACGCATTCGAGGAGTTAGTTGCTGAGTTGTCAGCCGCTTTTCTGTGCAATCACTTGGATGTTTCTAGTTCGCCACGAGCCGACCACGCCCAGTACCTTGGGTCTTGGCTCAAAGCACTTAGCAATGATAACGACTATATCTTCAAAGCGGCTAGCGAAGCGCAGAAGGTTGTCGATTGGATGGATGCAATACAGGAGTCTCTCCCTTTAGAGGAGGCGGCATAGGGGTGTGGGGATCTTTTTCCCCTGCCCAATTTTTTCTAGCTGAATGAGAACTGGATGGTAACCAGTCGAAACGCACTACGGTGCGTCCTAGATAACCAACAATCCTGAGGAGGATGTTATGACTTGCATGCCAATCTTGAAGACCATGAATTTGGAAATACAACAGCAAGCAATGTTTGAAATGTTCGAGACTTACTTTGATGTCGATTTAGACAATTGCACTATGACTCATGAAGCTTGGATCAGGCACATTGTAGAGGCTCTGACTGACGATAAGTACTTAGAGAAAATGATGGTGTCTTTCCAAGAATATGAAGATGAAAGGAATGCCTAAAAACTCCAACCGATGAGACCAGTTAGTTACTGGTCGAAACACCCCTTGTGGGTGTCTTGGAAAACTAAGACCTGAGGAGGTCAATATGTATTACTTAGCTAACTATGAGGAGCGCTATGCTCCCTCAACTTACAAGCACCTAAAAAGATTGTCCGACTTTAGAAATACCAGTTGGAGAATCGAGGGCAGTAAGCACGTTGTGTACAAATGTCATAGAGATGTACGCCTCAACAAAGTTCACGCTTTTTACACCGTTAGGGATGGGTGTCTAGTCCGCGACAAGTACCGCACGGCAATGCATCAGATTCGGGAGATGTTCAAATGAAAACCAATGTCTCGATCAGCCTTACCGACGACGAGCGAAACATCATTGCCAAGCGCTTGAAGGGCAAAGAAGTCAAGTCCATGGTCACTCGTAAAGAACTGAGTGATCTGGTGCAAGGCTTTGTGCATGGATTGCTCGACTACGAGCCGCAAACCGAAACAGCAAAAGTTACACAAATCGGTCAACGCTCACTGCCTGTTACCGCGAAACTCCAGATGTATCTGGATAAGCGTGGTTATGACGAAGATCACCCCTCTCGATTAGGCTTTATTAGGGGGTGGCATTCAGCAGGGAAATAAGGTGGCGAACTGGCATACAACCTGAGGAGGATTCCGGTCACGGATGACCAAAATACCAGTCCGCCAAAAGTATTATAACGCGAGGTAAATTTTATGCTCGAATTTATTTTAGGCTTAATATTCTGTACAGTATTCATCACCGCATTTTCAGGTGCTATGCTTGTAGTGATAGATAAGCAAAAAGAGTGGGATGCTAAACGCAAGAAGTAAGCACCATCAAGCTATCTTTAGGGGTAGCTTGCTAGTGTTAATTTCGACACTGAATTAAACAATTCTGAGGAGAATTATTATGAGTAAATATACAACCATACCGCAGTTAAAGGGCGAATCATTCAAGGAGCTTTCTGAGGATGAATTGCTACATGCTATGCGCGAAGAGATATATGTTCTAAGTGCGCGTCTTGAGGACGCAGATCGTGCGCTGAGAGATCGCGGCTTTGACGATAGTGCTAGTGCCATAAGACAGGCAGAGCAGACTTTGTGTAAAGCGTTTAACGTGATCGATGATCATCGTGAAGAGGTGGCGTGATGGATAACATTATGGAATTTAACAATTTTGCAGAAGCTAGGGAATGGCTAATAGAAAATCTTACAGCCCCTGAAAGACTAGCTTTAAAAAAAATAGAATGGAAATTAGAAAATAACCATTTTGAAGTAATACCTAAAAAAGAAGGCTACGTTTGCAAGACTTTTTGGACGCAAATAAATGGTACAACTTTACAAAGCTTGCGGGATAAAGGTCTTATATACGCTACGCATATATTCCAAGGCGGGTGTACAAGTACAGACCTGAAAGTAATTAAGTAATCACCACGAAGCCACCGGCAACGGTGGTTTCCTAGTGTTAACTTTGACACTATTAAACAATTCTGAGGAGAATTATTATGAAAAATCAAACTGAATACGTTGATATGACCCCCACTTGGGAAGAGACCGCAGTGATGTTGGTTGCGATCATGGAAGGCACTGGCGATACCACATGGGCTAGAAGTGAAATCATCCGAATGGGCAAGATCATTGATCACCTTAAATCTCAACAGGAGGTGGCGTGATGGATAAGTCACAAGTCCTAAAATATTTGCAGGAGATCTTTGAAGACCTTGATACAGTAGATACTGATTTTTATCGTGCGCTATCCGCGATAAATGGATTTGATATACAAAGTTCCGATCTTGTTTTGGACGCACGTGTAATCCGTAATGACTTATCGGTTGTTATCGAGAATCTGTCATTGCTTATTGTCAAGCATGACACTGAAAAAGAGTAACCACCACGAAGCCATCTACGGATGGTTTCTTAGTGTTTATTTTTGAACACGAAACCAATCCTGAGGAGGATTAAATTATGAAATTTAACAATGTTAAACAAGCTAGGGAATTCCTAGAAACCCAGTACATCGATCCATCTGATTACTTTGACGAGCTTGAGTCACTGAGAGACAGTGGTGAGATAAACATGTTTGGCGCACCATCTTGGATGGTTGAGAATCTTGACCTTACTACAAACTGGGCCAACGCAGTATTCTTAGTATGGACTGAAGATCGGGAGGTAGCGTGATGGAAGCTTCAATTAATCCTTTACTGCCTCAACACTGCAATATGGATGACCGTGTATGCATAAGTATCCTGATTGACGAGTTACTTTCGCGTGACAAGTCTGTCAGGGTTTTTGATGGCGAGGAGTGGGTTCTAGATCCTTGCACTGATAAAACTAAAATACTCGAAAGTCTAGCGCATACTGGCGAGGATACTATCAGGACTGATGAGGGTGGATTCTACTTAATCTATGACAACGGTTCAGATGGCGATCCTATGATTCTTATTTCAGACTACACCGACAGCGAATTTAACAGAGAGGTGTACGCCGCTGTTGAAAAAAAATTGGGGGTGTCGTGATGAACTTTGATTTGATCAATCTTCTCTCAACGTCTACGCTCGTTTTCATCAGGCTAGACCTTGATGAAACATGTCGAAAAATCAGAAGCGAAATTGAAGCTGAGGAAAAAGAGATATCATCCGCTCGGCTGAAAGATAGCGGCTACTCTCTGGTTTCAATAGCCGAGATGGACTCATCTGTTCGTCGCAACAGAGATTCTTTAGAGAGAATATGCGTTCAGCTTAATTTTATTGAATCAGCACAACAGCGGAGGGTAGCGTGATGCCTTTTACTTTCGAGCGCGGTGGTGATATCTACTGTCCGGAAAACATGGCGGTAAACCTTGATGGAATTACCTATAAATTGAATGACGAGACAGCCTTCGATATTGTAGATGCCGTTATCACTAAATACACGCGCAACATTGGCGAAGCTCCATACAGCCAGTCAGAGATTGACTCGGCATGGGCATTACTGAGTTGCATTCTAATGGGAGAAGAGTAGTGAAAAATCCCGAACTGATGGCTTTGATTGAAGAGCATCATCTGACAAGCAAAATGATTAGCGACATGCTTGATGTCCCATTTGAAACTGTAAGAAACTGGCGGAGAAATGAAACATCGTCAGCTACAAAAATGAGCAAGGCAAACCTTAAACTTTTAAAGCTAAGTCTTGCGAAGTAGCCCCTGCGGGGGCTATTTTTTTTGGTCTAAATTATTTAAAGCGATACTCCATCAGTACCTTCCACAAACTTTCAATATCTAGCAGATCATGATGTTTCATGACGCACCTAGAGCCATAGCCAAAGTCCTTTTGGAAATGTGAACTCCCAAACTTCTTACGACTGATCCAACCATTAACTCGCATCACCTCTGGGTCGCTAGTCCGACCAACCAAAACAGCAATCTTTGATTTGAATTTATCCATGTTGTCAAAGATCAGGTTGCCAAACTCAGCGTTGTTAAACTTCACATCGATGCTCACACCCTCAAACCAAAGGTCAACACCACCATCGGTCACTACGTTGACGGTAGGCGTCTCTACCCCAAGTAATCGAGCAACAGCGAACTCTGCCTTAAAGCCATAGATGTTGGCCTCTACCCTGCTTTGCCTATCGTTCTCTAGCCTTGGTTTAAAGCCCTGCATCTCGCATAGCTTTACCGTGTCGGCTCCCATAATTTCAGAGCTATGAACGTCCTGCTTACTTAGCTTTATGAGCATTTTTCCAAATTCCTTTCACGCCATTGATGATGAACTGTTTGGTGTGTATTGGATCTGCAATCTCAGGTATTGAATTGATTGCCTCTCGTCTTTCTTCTTTTGTCTGGAGGTCAGCTATCTGTGACGGTAGATAATAGATTAGAGTGGCTCTGGCGAGCGCGTGGAACTCTTTTGGCATACTTCCCTCTATGTGCTTTAGGCACTGGGGGTAATATATTTTTTCCGCCGCATTTTTTACGAGGACTCTAAGCTTGTCTGGTTTCATCACATCTCCAGAAGCTCACGCATCAACATAATCCCAGTCTCATAATCGACTGTCGCAGTGTCTGATTCGTAGCCCTTTCCCATTAAATCTGATAGCCGAAACACAAACTTGATTGGCTGTCGGTCATACTTGTAAATCAGTATCGGAAGATACTCATCACCGGCAGAGGTTAGCGCCTGATCCCACCACTCTTCTTTGTGCCAGTTTCCAGACTTATAACGCTTGGCTTCGATCATCAAATTATTAAATTCAATGTCCGCTTTTCCGGCAGTCTGATACTGTTCGAGATTGCGCTTCAAATGACTAGCGCATTCACCAAACTCATCTTGAAATTTCTTAATAAGATCGCGCTCAAAAGCGTGACCTTTGGAGCGTCCATTAATCGGCACGAGGATCATCCCCCATGCTGTAGCGGGTGTACCAGATCGACTTCATCTTGTCTTGCTCTGGTGAATTTCCCGCCTTGTTGCCCTGCCTCCACTGGTACTTAAACGCGGTTATTTCAGCCCACTCTTTGACGCGATCCTCACCGTACAATTGCACCATGACATCGATGCATTCAACGCCACCATCTTTAATGTAATGCTTGGGTTGAAATACGTTTTCTTCTCGCAAAATTGCAGGGTGCTCTTTTGCGACACGATCCCACTCTTCTGGCGTTGCGCTATTCAGTCCAGTTGATCTTGTCCGCGATGTATTCTCTAAGATCGTACTCGGTTCCATACCGCGCAATGAACCGGCTTTTTGATGGGTGTCTTGATGTAAATTTTTCATTGTCTTCTCCTGCGCGATGATGCGCGTAACACAGTGGAATTGTCAGTAAATGAGCGTCCGGCTTTGTCTTGCCTTCAATGTGATGAATCTCGGCAGGACTGGTAACGCCATACAGTTTCTTGCATATGACGCACCCGAACTCAGCCATTGCCGACATCCACTTTTTTTCTTGGACATTTGGCGTTCTACTCTTCATTCGATGCGTACAAGTGATCAACCGATACGTCAAAATGACTGGCAAGTTTCTTCATCACCTGAAAGCTTGGAAACAAAGTTTTGCCAACTAAAAACCGATGAATGGTGGGTTGAGGCACTCCGGTTTTTCTAGCCAGAGTGGATTGTGAAATTTCTTGATCTTGCATTAATTGCTTTAAGACGTTCTCTTTCATTTTACTTATCCTTGGTGGTTGTAAATTCTATTTTTTTCAAATCGTAGGTTTGCCATTGTTGACTGCCAGACTTTGAACTCGACCTCGCATGCCGCCAGATTTGTTTTAGCGGCGGCGAGTTTTCCTTTCGCCTTGCCCCTATCCAAGCGTGCCTGAAAAACCACAGCATCTTCATCGGCAGTTCTCGACTGCTTGGCGTGAGTTTTGTCACCTCTGGCTTCAGCCATGACCATCGCTTGAGCAATAATCCTTCGCTCTTCAGCGTCCGCTTGTGCCAACTCATACTCCGCTCTTGCGATTGACTTGCCAGCCTGTCTAATTTTTTCTGCAAATTGCTCTTGATCGTCCATCACGCTTCCTTAGAGTAATTAATATAAAATTTTGGCTTACTGCCTTTTCTCTCCTTGTACTGCATGCAAGCCGTATCAAATTCAAAACCCACCTTGCCTTCCCACATGCCGTTTCGATTCTTAAGTACTTCAAAATAAGAGTCCCATTGCTTGACATACTTTTCCGGTGGCTCTTCACCGAGCATCTCTGCCTGATCAAGCATTTCGATCTTGCGTTTGTTTTTAAAAATGGAAATGAATGTGTCGGCAAGATCGGTAATCGAGCCTGAACCTTTTACCGAATACTTATTGGGGGCTTCGTACTCCGAATCACCCTTCCGAACGTGCGTAACTAAGAAAATTGTTACCGGAAAACTAAGCTTAAAATTCACCAACATTTCGACAAACTTTTGCTGGTTCTCATAGTCATCCTGCCTCACCATATTGGTAAGCGAATCAATGACAAAAACATTGATGCCATAACGGCGGTAGGCGTACTCAAAGCACTCCATTAAATCCTTTGGTTTGGGCGTCAGCTTATCCACGAACAGCCATAAATTAGGGGCTAGCCACTCCAGTATTTTCTGCCGATAAGGCTTAGGCGGCGTGCCTGATCCGGCGGCTTGCCGCATCATCCTGCCAAGGGTAGATTTCGGGGGCATCTCCATTGAGGCAATCAGCACTTTTTGATCTTGCTGAATCGCGTTGAGACACATTTGTCCAAGGAATAAAGACTTGCCATGACCGTTGATGCCGCAAAAGCCAATCATTTCGTGGGGTCTGAATCGAATATCCTCTTCATCAAGCTTGCTCCAGCCGGAACGAAAGCCACTGTCCTCACCTGTAACGCTGAAAAAATCATCAATGTCAGATTCAAATGCCGTAACACTTTTGAGCGTTTCAGGATCTTTCCAGACCGCTTCGTCATAAGCACCACTTAGGATAAATCGAGCGTATTCATAAGGGTTCTGACCTTGGGGTGCTTTCATCAAAAGATCGTTAATATCTTTGGCAGGAAGGTTGATTCGATGACATCGATCGCCTAGCCGATTCATAATTTCTGCGGCGGCTAATTCACCTTGCTCGTCCATATCGGTTGCCACAAGGATGCGCTCGAATCTTGCTAAATTCTCGTACTCATTCTCAATCCACTTGGTTTGTTTAGCTCCTTTTCCGCCACCCATTGGCACGGATAAAGCTGAAAATCCAAGCACCTCTGCCGCAATGGCATCCCACTCACCCTCGACTAACCAGACCTCTCTGGCGTCAGCAGGGATAACGTGCCAACCATATAGAATCGGTTTAAGGTTTTTCTGTGTGGAGGGGTTGCCGTCATAATTCATCGGCTTGGTCTTGATAAAAACCAGTTCGCCCTTGGGATCATAAAAAGGGAAGACAACGTCCTTACCGCCCCTGCCATCAGTTTCATAGATTCGATGCCTAAAGCACACCTCTCCCACATCTTTAAAGCCTCGGCTATCCATGTAGCCATGCAGGACTTCACTGTTCTTTTGCTCAGGGAGTTTTGGGATGTTGTAGGTTTTATTTTTTACCGCGCTGAATTTTTTTGCCGGAGCGCCATCACGAATATTAAATCGTTTCTTTCCCCACTCCATCGCATCAACAAGACTTAACCCTAACGCATGCTGAATGAGATCCAACATATCGCCAGTAGCGCCGGTGGCAAAGTCAATATATCTGCCAGATTGTTCTCCATGGAGATACACCGACATTGACCTGCCCTTCTCGCCATCAATTGAACCGATCTTGTAACAGCCTGATTCCACGCGACCATCGGGATAAAGTTCTTGACAGATACCGGAGGCGTTCTCGCCAAGGCGTTTTGAGAGATCTCTGATATCAATCATTTCACAGCCCCCAACAGATCATGCTTTCTGTCATGACCTTGAAATGACTTAAGCGCATCCCAGTCCGGCTTACCAATGGACTTCCATTCTCTGCTAATTGCAAAATCCACAACACCTAACAGATCAAAACCGTGCCTTTTCAAAATGAGAAAGTCTTGGGTGATTACCGTAACCATCTTCTTAGCTGGCTTTCTGCCTTTACGCTCATCAAGCTTATACTCCCACCATTTCTTCCAAGCAGACTTACTAACACCTTCCGGTGAAGTGTTAAGGAGGATAGAGCGCCAACATGTTTGTTCTTTTTGATGTTTGTTCTTTATGATATTTGTTCTTTGGGTCTGATTACCTTGATCTGGGTTTACTTGATCTGGGTTTACTTGATCTGGGTTTCGATGATCTAGTGGAAAGCGACCCCTGACATCAGTCACTAACCAATCCCACCGCACGACATGACCGCTTTCGTTTCTAACAATTTCTCTACGGATGTATCCCGCGCTCTCAAGCTCATCGGTAATGCGCGTCATTTTGACGTTGCCGACTCCAAATACAGTGCAAAGCTGATTGTTAGTTATTTGCCACTCATCAATATGGCTCAGAAGATAAACAAGCACTCCAAGAGACTCTGGACTCAATGAGTCATCTCGCTGTGTGCTTGCTGATTTTGTTTCGGAACCTCGAAGAAGGCTGTTGGGGAGGCGGGTGTAGTCTTGCTTGAGGGTGGCTCTTCGGTAAATCATATGCGATCCATGTCAGTTCACTGTGTTAAATTATGTACAAGTGTAAATCTTTAACTAACACATAGCAACGATGAATTTTTTGAGTCGCGGCAAATCACAAAACTACCTTTGTATTAATGCATATCTTTTTTTTCTACACTTAGATTTCTATTTTTTCACTAGCGTCTAATAATTAACTCTTGACATTAATATTTACCTTAGTGTATAACGAGAAAATAGATATCCTAAATTTATGCCTATATAAAGGTTTGAAATGGCTTAACACACGGAGACTGTTAATGGACAAACTTGGAAAAGAAAAAAGATCAACGATAGTCAACAACGCACTTGATAACGCTGGCGTACCCAACTGGGGACGAGCCGGAATTATTAAAAGCGCGTTGAGCGTATCACCCGCAACAGCTAGTGGATGGCTCACTGGCTCGTTGCCAAAAGATCCTCATTCATTGCTACACTTCTGCGACAAGTATGATTTAAGCCCCCACGAGTGGGTGTTTGGAGAGAAAAGCGCGGCTACATCTGCTGGTATAACTGAAGAAAAAATTATAAGTTATGTGGGGAAAATTAAAGAGTTTGAAGTCGCTTCGGGAAAGACGCTTACACCCGATCAGTTTGCAAAGCTCTTTGTTTTACTTACTCGCTCGGAAGATCAGGCAAAGTTTTTACTGGAACACGCTGACTTTTTGTTATCTTAATTTTTAAAATGCACACCTCAAACCCGATACTAGTGTGTCGCGGTACCTTACTGTACCTATAAATAGCTTTTTTATTTGTGCAATTTTAATGATCTGAATGAAAACTTGCACTATGCACAAATGTATGCTTAAGTAAAAAGGTATTAGAGCAACTAATAAAAGGAATAAGAAAAAATGAGGGTCAATACACATTCAAATTACTATGCGCTCGTATACTTGAGCTGTCATCAGATGACCGCAGAAATGCTGTGGTGGGCTTCGGATTATTTAGAGGGGCAATGTTGTGGAAACTAAACCTCTTTCTGAAACCTGCTCTTTTGCTGATGACTGCGCCTTTTGTCCAGTTAACACAGCCCTTCAAGCCTACGCATGCAGTGCATGGATTACTCAAACTTACAATGATAACTCCCTTAACAATTCTTCTAAAAACCCTGACCACCTTGACGTAATTAATCTCGTTGATTACATGTCAATCGAAGATAAATTCTGTCAGTGGCACAACACAGCGTACCCACAGGACTTGCGTTTTTTTTCACCAAATGTAAATAGTGCTGTTTTACCCTTTATAAATACACGATGAAATAAGTTTTACCTATTTGCATTGCTTTTACGTATTAAGATGCTATAATTAGTCCATAGATAACAAAATGGATTAGCACATGGATACGTTGAATCGCGCACAAATCTGGAAAACTCTCAGCAACATTGATGTAACTCCCCTCTGCACTGAAACCGAAATGATCGGCAAAGAGACGATCCACTATTTACCGTGGATGGCGGCTCACGAAATCATGATGGATCAGTTTCCTGAGTACACATGGGAATTTTCTGAAGATCCCCAAGGCAGAGAAGTGCATTACTTTGATGACGGCTCTGCGGAAGTCCGTTGTCGAATGACCATCGGTACTCACACCAATATCACGTATTTACCAGTTCATCGGCATGGCGTAGCGATCCCTGCACCCAGCGCAATGGACATTAACACAGCCAAGCAACGCGCTAGAGTGAAAGCGTTAGGTGAGTTTGGTTTAGGTTATCAGATGTGGCTTGCAAAGCCCGATACTTCCCCTGAATTAAGAGAAGATGCTGAAGACAAGGTCACTGAAGATGACTTGGTTGCTCAGTGCTGGCTTGCCGCAAGAGATAAAATTGCCGAGGCAACCAATGTTAGCGCCGGTAAAAAGCATTTTAGCCGGTACAAAAAAGGTTTAGAAAATCGTGGCTTGGTTGACTCCAACGAAAATCGCTGGAAGGAAGTGTGCAAAGCAAAAGGCTGGAGGGCTGAGAAGTGAGCCTTGCTGTTCAGGGGTCACCTGAGTGGCATCGTCGAAGAGCCGGAAAAATCAAAGCCTCTGTGTGTGCCGCACTCGAAGGCAAACATCCCTATATGAAGCCTCAAGATCTTGTTCGTCAGGAAGTGAGAGCATTAGCCGGTGCAGAATCTGAGTTTATTATGGTTCCTGCCGTGGCTCACGGTCAAATGATGGAAGATGTAGCGAGAGTTTTTCTTGAAAAGCTACAGGACTACCGTGTTGAAGAGACCGGCTTGGTTGTTCACCCAAAATACGATTTCATTGCCGCTTCCCCCGATGGTCTGGTGGGGCTAGATGGCTGTGTAGAAATTAAGTGTCCCTACCCTAAGTATACTAAAGAACCCTATTCGATTTTCAGCCCGAAACGAAGCATGTACTTAATGCAAGTCTACATGCAGATGGAGGTGTTGGATGTGGACTGGTGTGATTTTATTTGTTATCTCGCGCCGAATGAAACGCACGAGCCGCAATACACGTTAGAGCGGGTTGAGCGCAAAGAAGACTTTCTGACTGAAAAGCTGTCTCGAAAGTATTTACCGCAACCTGAGAAAGGCACTATTTCGCGGCTTGATCTTTATCAAGCATGGCACAGGCACATTCAGTCTCAGCATGATCATGAAGACACTCGCCAAGAACATGTAAAAACGGTAGTTAAAGATGATTTTGAGACGATTACTACGGATGATGACCTAAACCACCTATCTCAAGTTCAAAGCCGAATTAACAACATTAAAAGCCGGATTATCGATGAGTTAGACGCTATCGATGTGCTATCCAAGACCTCTGAACAACTGAAAAAAATAATCGCGGAAAAATACGAAGGTTCAGTCAGTAATGGGTCAACGCTAATTAAGATTATTAACAAAACCCCGCCAATTGATTACCGACAAGCTTTTGAGTTTTTGGGTGGTGAAGAGGCAGTGTTAGAAAAAGACGAGCAGTTGGATTCGTTTCGGCGAACCACAGGCTCACGACAAATTTCAATTCAACATGGAGATATCCAATGAGTAACTTTGAAGTGCAAGCCGGAAATGGTCGGCTGTATAAATTAACCCCTGAAAAGAAGCAGAAAGAGTTAGACCGATTAAAAGTGTTGCGCGAAGACAAAGCTCAAGCATGGGCTACCGATGACAAGGCTCATGACTACGATGGCTTTTTGCAGATCGGTCAGAACTTTATCAACTGGTTGCAGGAAGGCTTGAACCAATCAGGCAATGATCTGATGCGAATGAACTGGAAAGGGAAAGTGGTTAAGACCGATAACGGTGCTGTGCTTCAAGTGAGAGATGCTTGGATTGGCAACGGCATGATGGATTTAAAGCAATTTACTGAGTCAGGCGCGAATGTGTCTAGCAGTCAAGCGCAGTCCAAGCCGCAAGCGCCGGTTGAAATGTTCGATGAAGAAGATGACCTCCCCTTTTAATAACCAACTAAAGGAAACGCAATGTCACTCAGAATTACACGAAGCGTGGATTCTATTTTGTACGGTGGTGAAGATTTAGATCCTGACAACCTTGAAGGCACGTTTGAGCATCGCCTTTGGGTTCGACGAGTCAGAGACCATCGAGGCAAGCAAGACGCGCTGGTAAATGTGACATCTAAAGAGGGGATTAGCGAGCATATTTTACTCGCTGGAGAGGAAGGGATCTGGTTAAAGGATGACACCAACGTGAACATGGTTGGCGTTCAACAGTACTGGATGAAATCAAAACCATATTGTGACGAGTGCGGACGCGGTGATGTTGTGCCTGAACGCATGGTTCCACAAGCACGATTGGCGGTGTCAGCACCGCGCAAATACCAACTAATACGCCATGATGCGAGGAAGAAAAAATGAGTGAGCCACAAACTTTAATTATTGATGGGCAGTCTTATGATGCCGATTCTGTTAATCAGCAATGTCGAGAGATGTTAGTTGCTGTCCAAACTGGAAATCAGGCAGTTGCCCTAGCCTCTGCGCTGATAGAGGTTGCCAAAGTTGGCATTGATTCCACCTTCTCCAATGCGAAAAAGCTGTTACCAGAACCGCTTGCTGTTGAGGGTGAGGTTGAAGACGAGGAACCAACACACTAAATCCCCTAAGCCAAGGCGAACTCCTCAGCGCCTAGATAGCTGGACTAGCTCACCAGTGGCGGCAACGAGCTACTTATTTATACAGCTACAAGGATATGTATTATGTTAAACACAATTAAAAAAATAATTGCCAAAGAAACGTCTTTTGAAATCCCTTGGTCTACGACCCTTCAAACCATCGATGGTGAGCGCGTCTGTCTGGTATCAAATGTTCAAGCCAGTGATGATTACCCGATTGTTTGTTTGATTGACTACGGCACTGAAGTGGGCTGTGACAGCTACACACTTGAGGGTGAATATGATGTAGGCGTTGCCTCTGGCAATAATTTGATGCCGATCCCAAAATAACCCCCCCTGCCGAGAAGCGATTTTTTGCGCTATACTAAAAGGGCTTCTGGGTAGAAAGTCAGACATGGAGAATGATTATGACTTTTGAAGAAGCAGTAAAAGAGTATTTGAGCGAACCCTGTAAGAGCGGCAACCCCAAAAACGAGGTTGCAGTTGGGTGTTTGAGATGGATGGCAAGAAAAGTGCCTTCGGGGTTGAGAAACCCTGAGACAGGAAAGGTGCAACGATACACGAAGAAGAGCGCGTTAAAGCACCCTGAGTTCAAAGTATTATTTGATTCAACCTCAGGGCGTTTTGCGGGTCGGCAGATGGCATCGATCAGGAAGATAGATGTTACTAATATGAGAAAGTCCCTGCTTAATGATAAGGGGTTATCTGCTGATGGGGTGAACAATTACCTCAAATATCTTCGTGCCGCGATACATTATGCGGAGGAGGAGCTTGAGATTGAGTTTGATCTTAAGCCCAAGATCAAGGCGCTCAAAGGTAAGATTAGGCAACGGTATTTCTCACCGGCTGAAGCAAGGGCATTTATGAAGTATTTAGACCCTCTTCGTGCTGATATGGTTGAAATCGCGTTACACATTGGACAGCGCAATGCCAACATTCGGCTGATGCGTTGGGACTGGCTGGATAAGCGTCACGAGGTTCTGTCCATTCCCGCGAGTGAGACCAAGACTGGCGAGCCGCTAGAGTGCTATCTTAATGCCGATGCAAGAAAGGTGATTAGTCGGCGTTGGGAGTTGTGTTGTGAGATGGCGGCAAAGCATCCGTTGCAGTGCAAGTTGGACTATGTTTTTACCCAGTCTACGCCGCAACATTTAGGGAAGCCGATGGCGAAGGGATCGATGTGCAGGGGTCGTTGGAAAACGGCGTTAGCCAAGGCGGGATTGCCCAGCGATGTGGTGTTTCATTCTTGCCGTCACACCTTTGCTAGTTGGCTGTTAAGTGAGGGAACACTGCCGAAGGAGTTAATGGATGTCGGTGGTTGGAAATCGGTGGCGAGCATGGATGGCTACATGCATTTAGTTCGCGGACGCAAACAAGAGGTATCTGCGCGAATTGAGGGCAGGTTGTTGCGGTAAGATCAGGTGCATTACACTGATTAAAACCGCGAGTGTTAAAATGAAAAAAGCCAAGTTCACTTACACGTTAGTGTAATAGACTTGGCAAAACCCATAACTTGTTGATTTATATAGGAAAAAAGGGTTTGGTCGGGACGGCAGGATTTGAACCTGCGACCACTACACCCCCAGTGTTATGATATTCGTTTCCTTATAAATCAATGACTTACGAAACTTTCTGCCCAGAAGTTGTTTCGCAAGTGCATTACACTGAAGGTAATTTATGAAGAAATTAAAGGAAAAAATCAAAGAAACTAACAAGCTAGCTGATGATTTAATTAAAGATGCTAAGACATCAAATTCATCGCTTTATGAGTGGCTAGAAATTGACTTTAAAACAGTGCCTTTAAAGAACGGTCACTGCCTTCTTATCCTACTTGGTTGCATCCTGCTGTACATCCTATAGATGCATAACTGAGATAACCTTTTATCATTACTCAAGACGCTAAACGAGCAGTATAATAGCGCCTCTTTCGTTAACCCCCCCATTATTTCTAAAGGCTTTGATATGGTCGTTGTGTGTATTTGTGTCGTTTTTGGACTGCTCTGTGTAGCTAAACAAGATTTACTTTAAGGGGTTACTGAGGTAATCCAGCCCCTGCCATAACTCTTCAACTTCTCTTTTCAAAGAAGATAACTTTCCGTTCACATCTCCGATTGATTTTGTAATCACTTCAGCTTGAGCGACAGTACCTTTCATGGCCTCGATATCCTTTTCCAGATCGTTGACATTGTCATCAATTAACAGCAACTTATCTTGCTGGTCGATGATCGTTTGTAGGTTCACTCCTAGCGTTGCTAGTTTACCTTGTAACTGCGATACATCGTTATCTGATAGTTCTTGTTTAATTAAATCAATTTCGCTCAGAAGTGCTTGCTTGTCGGTTAAAATGCGTTCCTCTAAAGGCGTAATGTCTGGAATTGATCTTGATTCTACGGACTCCAATCTGGAATAAAGACTGCTTGCTGTCCACACACCGCCTCCTAGTGTTGTTGCAAGGCTAAACAAAATGGCAATATAAACACCCTTAAATGATGTGCCTCCAATCTTTAACTCAGTCTCTTCTAGGCTCACGTTTCATCACCTTCATCACAATCAATTTGATACATAAAGCAATTAAATCCTAAAGCCGTTGGGCCAGTGTTGTAGAACAAACTTTCGTAACCAGTGTTAAGAATGTCAGTTTCGGAGGCGTAAATATCTAAACCGAAATCACCCTGCCCATTTAGGTAAATACTGCTGACTGTCTCGCTTGAAGCCCACGCTAATTCAACAGCTTGGTTAGAGGCGCTGTAACTAAGCGCGTTATCTTCTACGCGAGTGTTGTTGTCCATTGCACCCTGATCTAAAAATGCTACAGCTTCTGGATTCCCTGCTACAGCCAAGAAAGCACCAGCGGCATTGGCGTGGTTCTCAATATCGTCAAGGCTTTGGTTGTAGGTATCAGCATCCTCTTGAGAAACTGACATATCATTCTGGGCTATATAATTTTGGACTTCTGCTTGGTCATCTGGAGTCTCAGCGGTTTCTGCTCTTTCTGCTACTTCCTGTACCTCCAGCATACCCACAACGACAGCAGTAAAATCTCCGATAGCATCTTCCATTGCGTCGAGTTCGCTTTGTGCTTGCTCGTTCAGATAATCTTCGGCTGAACCGTATGGCAAATAATTAACCATTCCAGATAAAGCGGAGTTGTAAGCAGTGACTTGTTCGTCAGAAATGTAATAGTTTCCTGACAGTTGACCGCTTGAAATACCCATGCCTGTTTGAGATGCGTGGTGTGCGCCACCAACAAACATAATCCCCTTATCTATCTGATCAACGATTGCGCTAGAGGTTTCTATTAAAGTGTCAAGTTCACTTGATACTACTGCGGAATTTGTCAGAAACAGACCCGCTATCATCGCCATCTTGTACTTGCTCTTCATTTTCGTCTGCCCCTATTTGTAATATTGAGTTGTACCACTTCTGTGTGTCGTTATACCTTGGCGTTGGTGGCTTTTTAGACCAAGTCGCTGAAACCCTCATTCTGACTTCACCATAGTCAGGGATGTGAAGTTCAGGGTTCATTTTCATCATCTGAAACGCTCTACGGCCCACGATCAAACGACCACCAGACAGTAAGGGACAAGGTGTGGCTGACATAAAAAGACTTCTCCAGACCTTGTTGTCTTCGCACATTCTTGCTATCGCCGCAACCTTCATCCCTAAATCACTAAGTACCTTGGCATCCCGCCTACGGTTGCAGTCAGAATCCTTTTCATACGACCCATTTGTGTAACCAACCAACCCTGTTTGAATGGATGTCCCACTTCCTTGCAAGCACGTTTCCATTCCGTTTGACATGTAAGAGGGGGCAATTGCACTCCCTACTGGCATATCAGAAGATGACCCTGCTCCGTTATAAGTATTGCTTACTGACTCATCTTTGCTGTTGTTATTACTGCTTACTGTTGATCCAACAGTGTTTGTATTGAGAGACCCATCCTGAACATTATCGGAGTTTGTATCACCCATAGGTTCTGTTTCTTGACCTGTACAAACAGAGCAAACAGCAAACAATAAGAAACATAATAAAACTATATCTCGCATTACATCTCTCGGCTAAGTAGCTCCTGAATTAACTTCCAACGCTCTTCAAACTCTCTGCCTTTTGCTTCGCCAAACAAAAGGTCTGACTTCTTGATGGTGTTCTTAAGGGTGCTGTCTGACATAGCCCAAGCTTCATAGTCTCCCTTAACAAGAGATCTTGCATCTTTCCTAGTAACGCCGTTAGACCGTAAAACCATCATCAGTTCGGTATCAGTTAAGCCTGAGGATCTTGCCGCTGACACTAGCTTTATCATGCGCTCAAAGCCTTCTCTTCTTGCGCGAGAGGCTCTTTCAAATGCATTGATTAGATCTCCATTAGATACTTCGTTAGGGTCTCTAAACGTAGATGTGAGGAGCGAGGTTGCATCTCTTTTATCTTGATTAAACTCGTATGCCTTAAAGTGCAAACTAACCTTAGGGTCGAAGGTAGTCGATCTGAATCCAACTAACGCCAGCATCTCATCGCGCATTTCGTATTTTTTACCTGACTTGCTGACTTCCCCGAAAAAAGCCTTACTTATTCTATTGGCATTTTGAAGCGCAGAAGGAGCCATATTGTTAATCATGAACCCAGTCATATCTACAGTAATATTAGACGCAGTATCTGCGGGGTTATATATTCTTCCGCCCGAATCTTTTTCATTTATCATTAGGTTGAAAACAGTACCCGCTGAAATATCCTTACCAAAGAATGGTGATAGCATTTCTTGAGCAGATTGAGCTAAAGCATCATCTAAAGGCTGATCTCTTAGTAGCGCATTGATAGGTCTCTTCCAGTAAGCGTATGGGTCAAGATAAGTCAGGTCTACATACTCTAAGTCACCTTTCTCGTCTCGACCTGTAACGACTATATTTGAGTTTCTAGACCATTCAGGACTCATAAGGCGAATAGCCTCTTCCTCCTCTTCCGAAACATCCCAT
>ENA-OWNS01000054-OWNS01000054.1-marine-metagenome-genome-assembly--contig:-NODE-54-length-61742-cov-3.470494_pt1 | contig 61742 bp, 56 predicted proteins | sample MGYA00238137_ERZ651772 | MGnify/ENA primary metagenome ERZ651772 (study PRJEB26903, sample SAMN06264699) | marine metagenome | isolation source: Columbia River Estuary | place: USA:Columbia River Estuary... | reverse complement strand
GTATCTGATGAAGAGAAGCAGGTTCTTCTTGGTTACTTAAAAAGTCTTCATGGTGAAAAGTCAGGCGAGCCGAAGAAGATTGTGTTGCGCCGAAAAACCATGAGCACGCTTAAATCCGGTAATAAGAAAACCGTTAATATTGAGGTGCGGAAAAAACGTACCTACGTCAAACGCAGTGACGAAGAGCTTGAAACACAGGCAAAGGTTGAGGCCGAGCAAGAGGCGCGAACTGAACAGGTTGCTCCTCAGGTTGAGTTTGGATCTGGCATTGACGATATTGAAGAAAAGCGACAGTCTGCGATAGAAAAGAGACGTACAGCTGAAGTTGAAGCCAAGCAAGCTGAAGACGCTGAGAAAGAGCGGCTTGATCAAGAAGCAAAAAAAGCGGCTGAAGCTGCCGTAGTTGCTGAGCAAGAAGCTACACAGAAGCCTGCTGTTAAACCAGCCAAGCCTACGAAGGAAGAGGCTACAGAGCAGTCCGCACCTGAAAAAGGTCGACGACATGCCAAGCCAGTTTCCGAAGATGATGAAGACAAAATTGGCAGAAAAACCGCCAAAAAACCTTCCCTCAAAAGTTCTAAGAAAAAGCCTCGCGTTGTACTTGATGACGGATCTGAAGAAAGATCCAAGGGTCCGCGTCTAAAATCAGGCCTTTCTTCTGTACTTAAAGTTGATAATAAGCATGTATTTAAAAAGCCTGTGGATAAAAAAGTTATTGAAGTGGGCGTCCCTGACGAAATTAGCGTAGGCGATTTAGCGCAGCTGATGTCTATTAAATCTGGCGCTGTGGTTAAAGAGTTGATGAAAATGGGTGTTATGGCATCCATTAATGAGGTTATTGACCAAGAAACTGCCTTCCTAGTGGTTGAGGAATTAGGTCATAAACCTAAGGCCGCAGCTAACGATACCTTAGAAGACCAGCTGACTCAGCAGTTTGAAGATCTTAATACAGACAGTGATCAGCAGCCTAGAGCACCGGTTGTTACTGTAATGGGCCATGTTGATCATGGTAAGACATCGCTGTTGGATTATATTAGAAAATCTCGAGTTGCTTCAGGTGAAGCTGGTGGTATTACCCAGCACATTGGTGCATATCACGTAGACACGCCCAAGGGTATGGTGACCTTTTTAGATACACCGGGTCACGCAGCCTTTACTGCAATGCGAGCCAGGGGCGCACAGAGTACCGATGTGGTTATTCTTGTAGTGGCCGCTGATGATGGCGTAATGCCGCAAACAGAAGAGGCCGTTCAGCATGCGAAAGCAGCCGGTGTTCCTATTGTGGTTGCTATTAACAAGATGGATAAAGATGGAGCTGATCCAGAGCGTGTGACTAATGAGCTTGCCGCTAAGGATGTTATTCCAGAAGAATGGGGTGGCGATACGCAGTTTATTAAAGTTTCAGCACATTCAGGTGATGGTATTGAAGAACTTCTTGAAGCGGTTCTTCTTCAAGCGGAATTATTAGAGCTTAAAGCGCCAGTAGATGTGCCAGCCCGTGGAGTTGTTGTTGAATCCAGAATTGACAAGGGTCGCGGCGTAGTTGCTACGGCACTGGTTCAGCAGGGAACATTGCGTAAAGGCGACTTTATACTAGCGGGTGAAAGTGTTGGTAAAATTCGCGCGTTAAATGATGATGCAAGACAGCCAACGGCTGAAGCCGGACCATCAATTCCTGTTGAAATTCTTGGCTTGGACGAGCCACCTCAAGCAGGTGATGAGTTCTTTGTGGTTGCCGATGAAAGAAAAGCTAAAGAAATTGCTCAGCAGCGTCAAGATAAAGCGCGCAAAGAAAGATTTTCACGCCAACAGGCTTCGAAGCTCGAAAATATGTTCACTGACATGGAATCAGGTGAAGTCAGCAAGCTACCATTGGTGGTTAAAACTGATGTGCGTGGTTCATTAGAGGCACTGACCAGTGCATTAAATGATTTTGCTACCGATGAAGTGGCCGTAGATATTGTTGCATCTGGCGTGGGTGGTATTACTGAGTCAGATGTTAACCTCGCACTGACCACTGGTGCAATCGTTCTTGGTTTTAACGTTCGTGCTGCCACTGTAGCTCGACAGTTGGCTGAAAAAGAACAGATTGAAGTTAGATACTACAGTGTTATCTATAACTTACTTGATGAAGTTAAACAGGCACTGTCAGGTATGTTGGCTCCTGAGACTAAAGAAGAAATTGTTGGTATTGCTGAAGTTAGAGATGTCTTTAGATCGCCAAAATTCGGTGCTATTGCCGGTTGTATGGTTGTTGAAGGCGTAGTTCATCGCAATAAGCCTATTCGTGTTCTTCGTGATGACGTGGTGATCTTCCAGGGCGAACTGGAATCCTTGCGACGTTTCAAAGACGATGCACAGGATGTTCGTAATGGCATGGAATGTGGTATCGGCGTAAAAGATTACAATGATGTTAAGCCAGGCGATAAAATAGAAGTTTACGAAATCACACAGGTAGAGCGCACCTTATAAGGTGCCTAGAATCTAATGCCAAGAGAATTTACTCGTTCTGAGCGCGTTTCCGATGCTCTCCAAAGAGAGATAGCCTCGTTGATTCGTGAGAATGTTCGCGACCCTCGAGTGGGCATGCTAAGCGTGACTGAAGTCACGGTGAGTCGTGATCTTTCTGTGGCTAAGGTCTATGTTGCCTTTGTTGGTGAGCGAAGTGCTGAGCAAATTAAAGAAGGTTTGTCAGCACTCAATGGCGCTTCAGGCTTTCTTCGCAAATTACTATCTTCAAGTATTGCCTTACGTACAACCCCTGCATTAAATTTTTTCTATGATGAAACCGGTCAAAGAAGTCAGCATCTCGATGCATTGATTGATTTGGCTATCGCCTCTGATAGCGGTAATCAAGAGGAATCCTAATTGGGTCGTCGTCGCAAATCAGGTCGTTCAGTCAATGGCGTTCTTCTACTTAACAAACCTATCGGTCTGACTTCTAATAAAGTATTACAAAAAGTTAGATGGATGTTTGATGCCAATAGGGCAGGTCATACAGGGGCGCTTGATCCTCTAGCTTCCGGTGTGCTTCCTCTGTGTTTCGGAGAAGCAACCAAGTTTAGTCAGTACCTTTTAGACTCGGACAAATATTATCGCAGTACCTATACCTTCGGAATAAAAACTGAAACGGGCGATAGTGAGGGCGCTGTTGTAGGGCAAAAGGATGCGTCTACTCTTTCACGTCAGCAAGTCGAAGACCAAATACAAAATTTTGTTGGCGAGATAGATCAGGTGCCCTCAATGTTTTCTGCCTTGAAGCATAATGGGCAGCCGCTTTATAAATTAGCTCGGCAGGGCATTGTAGTTGACCGTCCCGCACGCCGAATTAGCATACATGAATACCAAATAACTGACTTTAGGCCAGGCCCAAATCCGCAGGTAGACGTTCAGGTTCACTGTAGTAAAGGCACCTATATTAGAAGTCTGGCTGAGGATTTAGGTGATGCTCTTGGTTGTGGTGCTCATGTCAGTGCACTGCATCGCTACAAGGCTGGTCCCTTTGATGAGCAGCAAACAGTCTCACTTGAAGTGCTCGCGGCGCTTAAAGAACAGGACGCAATTAATCAGTTAGATAGCCTTCTCTTGCCGGTTGATACAGCCGTAAGTGATCGCCCAATGATCGAATTTAATGAAATCATGGCAGGTTATTTTCAGCTAGGCCAAGAAATAAGCGCAAATAAAGTCTTTAAACAGGCGCAAGAAGGCGATATAGTGCGCGTCTTTCGTGAGGGAGGTGCATTCCTAGGTATAGGAACTGTCACCAAAGATGGCAAAATTGCCCCTAAACGACTTATTGTTGAAGAAGCCTAATCTTAAATAGAGCCATCTTCGTAGATATTTGAGCAACTTTGAAAACGCTCAACAAGCCGGTAATTTTTATCGGAAACTAGCTGGGCTGTCTGTAATTATGCACGGGCATCCTGAATTAACAATTGCATATTGGAGTAATTATCATGGCACTAAGTGCAGAAGAGAAAGCAAAAATCGTAGCAGACTTTGGACAGGGCGATAACGACACAGGATCCCCAGAAGTTCAGGTTGCATTGCTGACGTCAAACATCAACAAACTACAGCAACATTTCGGCGATCACAAAAAAGATAACCATTCACGTCGTGGTCTTATTCGTATGGTTAATCAGCGTCGTAAATTGCTAGATTATCTCAAAGGCAAGTATGTAGAGCGTTATAGCGCTTTGATTAAAAAGCTTGGCTTGCGTAGATAATAAAAGATTACGGCTCAGTATTAACCTACTGAGCCGTATTTTTATTAAACTCGTTAAAACTACCCTAAAATTGTCAGATAACAGCTGATCGAGTTACTTATAACCATCCTCATCTGTGGTTATAAGTAACCCGAGCAGCAATAAAAATGACAGTGATTCAGGTAAAACTTAAATTAAAGGTAAAACTATGAACCCTGTAACTAAAACGTTTCAATACGGTAAGCATACCGTAACTCTTGAAACAGGACGTGTTGCCAGACAGGCAACTGGTGCTGTTTTATGTTCAATCGACCAAACCACAGTGCTTTGTACTGTCGTTGGTGCAAAAACTGCTAAAGCGGATATCGATTTCTTCCCACTTGGCGTTCACTATCAAGAAAAAGCTTATGCAGCAGGTAAGATCCCCGGTGGATTTTTCAAGCGCGAAGCTCGACCCAGTGAAAAAGAAACTCTAACTTCACGTCTAATTGACCGTCCTATCCGTCCATTATTCCCTAATGGATTTAAAAATGAAGTTCAGGTCATCTGTACGGTAGTTTCTGCTGAAAAAAATATAGATCCAGATATAGCAGCAATGATTGGTACCTCAGCAGCACTTTCTATTTCAGGTATTCCATTTAATGGTCCTGTTGGTGGTGCGCGTGTAGGCTACTCAGACGAGGAAGGCTATATTCTAAATCCAACTTACAGCGATCTTGAAACCTCAGCCCTTGATATGGTGGTTGCAGGTACTAAAGACGCAGTATTAATGGTTGAGTCAGAAGCTAAAGAGCTTTCTGAAGATATTATGCTAGGTGGCGTTCTATTTGCTCACCAAGAAATGCAGACCGTTATTAGCGTAATCGAAGAGCTGGCTGCAGAAACTGGCAAGCCGCGTTGGGATTGGCAGGCAGAAGAAAAAAATGCTGACCTAGTTAATGCCCTATCGGGTGCTGTGGCTAGCGATCTAGATGCAGCCTATCAGGTGGTAAATAAGCAAGAGCGTTCAGCAAAAATTGCCGAGCTTAAAGGTGCAGCTATTGCGCAACTAACGGCTGATGACCAGTTCCCAGAAGATGAATTAAAAGATGCTTTCAAGCAACTTGAAAAAGACATTGTTCGCGGACGCATTATTCGTGGTGAGCCGCGTATTGATGGCCGAGACACTACAACTGTTCGTGGTATTAATGTTGAAGTTGACGTATTGGACCGTGTCCATGGTTCTGCGCTATTCACACGTGGTGAAACTCAGGCATTGGTAGCTGCTACTTTGGGTTCAACCAGAGATGCGCAGATGATTGATGCTTTAGAAGGTCGTCGCGATGATCCATTTATGTTGCACTACAACTTCCCTCCATACTCAGTAGGTGAATGTGGTCGTGCTGGATTTACCAGCCGTCGTGAAGTAGGCCATGGTCGTCTAGCACGTCGCGGTATTGCAGCGGTACTTCCATCGGCAGAAGAATTCCCTTACGCAATGCGCGTAGTGTCAGAAATTACTGAATCAAACGGTTCAAGCTCAATGGCTTCTGTTTGTGGTTCAAGTTTGGCATTGATGGACGCTGGTGTTCCACTTAAAGCACCCGTTGCTGGTATTGCTATGGGTCTGGTTAAAGAAGACGCTGGTTATGCGGTACTAACCGATATCCTAGGTGATGAAGATCACTTGGGTGATATGGACTTTAAAGTAGCCGGTACTACCGATGGTATTACTGCACTGCAGATGGATATCAAGATTGAAGGTATCACTGAAGAGATTATGGAGATTGCTCTAGAGCAGGCCCTTCATGCTCGTGTTCATATTCTAGGTGAAATGAACAAGGTTATTGCTAAGAGTCGTGACGAAGTTGCTGAATCTGCTCCTAAGATGGGAACCATGCGAATTGATTCAGACAAAATTCGTGATGTTATTGGTAAAGGTGGCGCAACTATTCGCGGTCTATGTGAAGAGCACAACTCAACTATCGACATTACTGACGATGGCGAAGTTAAAATCTACTCAGAAGATTCAACATCACTTAACGCTGCTATGGATGCTGTAACTGCTATTGTTGCTGATCCAGAGCCAGGCACTATTTACGACGGTAAAGTGGTACGTATTGTTGATTTCGGTGCTTTTGTTAACTTTATGCCAGGTACTGACGGTCTAGTACATATTTCTCAGATCGCTGATAAGCGTGTTGAGAAAGTGACTGACTACCTCAGCGAAGGTCAGGATGTACGCGTTAAGGTTCTTGAAATTGATAACCGTGGTCGAGTTAAGCTATCTATTAAAGAAGCTCAGCTAGAAGAAGGCGGTGCGGCTGAAGAGCCTGCTGAGACGACTGAAGACTAGTTTCTAAGTTGTTAATAAAAACCCCTAGCGGCTCAGTCGGTAGGGGTTTTTTATTGCCTGATAAAATTTTCTAGGCAGACGCTAGATCAAATAGCTCATTAGCATGGGATAAGGTTTGATCGGTCACCTTAGCGCCACCCAGCATGCGAGCAAGTTCCTCAATACGCTGTGCTTTATTCATGGCAATAATACTGGATTCTGCACGGGTATCTGCCGTGATCTTACTCACTAGGTAATGCTGATGAGCATGAGCCGCTACCTGCGGCTGATGGGTCACACTGATCACTTGCCCCTGCTCGCCGAGCTGTTTTAAAAGTTTCCCCACAGTATCGGCTGTGCTGCCTCCGATACCCACATCCACCTCATCAAATACTAGGGTGGGGATGCTGCTATTGGCGGCCGCAACCACTTGAATCGCAAGACTCACTCGTGAAAGTTCGCCACCAGAAGCAATTTTTGCCAATGGTTTATGGGGTTGCCCTGGATTAGTGGCAATAACCAGCTCAATCTCTTCTAGCCCATAGGATTTAAAATTATTCTCTTCTAATGGCGTTAACTGAACTAATAGCTCAGCGCCCTCCATAGAAAGTTGCTGCAACTGTTGATTGATTTGCGCAGACATTCGAACAGCACCCTTAGCTCTGGCCTGACTCAAGTCTCTAGCAAGAGTGGTATATTCTATGGCTAGCTGATCTAACTGCTGTTGCAGTCCTTCTAGGCTTTGATCACCTGCCGTCAGTGCTTTGAGTTCCGTTTCAATTTCAGTTAACTTGTCAGCCAATTGATAAGATTCAATTCTATGCTTGCGTGCTAGCTGAAAGATTACCCCTAGTTCATCTTCAATTTGTTTAAGGCGTACTGGATTAGCTTCAAAAAGATCAATATGTTGCTCAATACTGTGAATAGCTTCATCTACCTGAATTAAGCCAGCCTGAAGTAGTTGTTCAGCTTCTTGAAGGGCCTCTGGTTTATGTTTCAGCTGCGCTAGTATTGAAAGTGATTGGCTGAATCCTGCGCGAAGATTAAAGCTCTCCTGCTGATCGCATAGGGCCAATAACTGTTGGCTGTCATGAATAATTTGCTCTGCATTGGCTAAATTTTGCTGCTCAGCCTCAAGATCTTTTAAGTAGCTCGGCTCTAAATTGAGCGACCGCAATTCCTCAGCCTGAAATTCTAATAACTCCTTGCGCGCTGAAAGCTCTTCCGAATGCTCGGCAAGGTTATTTAACTGTTTGGACGCTGTATGCCATTGCTGAAAGCACTGTTCTACCTGTTGGGCCAGAGAATAACAGCCGGTAAATTCATCCAGCAGATTACGATGGGTACTGCGGCGAAGTAGTGACTGATGTTCATGCTGACTGTGCAGATCAACCAGTAGGTCACCCAGCTGTTGTAACTGTTGCATTGTACAGGGCTGACCATTGATATAGCCCCGTGAGCGCCCCTCGGTGTTATAAGTACGACGTAAGATGCATTCGCCATCATCGGCATAATCTTGCGCCTCTAACCATCGCTTCGCATCGCTTAAGGTTGAAACATCAAAGCTTGCAGATATTTGTGCCCGATCCTTACCCTGCCGAATAGTACCAGTATCCGCGCGATCGCCCAGCGCCATGCTCAGTGCGTCAAGAATAAGCGACTTGCCAGCACCGGTTTCGCCGGTGATAGCCGTGGTACCCCGAGAAAATTCAATTTCTAGGGTATCGACTAGCGTGTAGTTATTGATTGTAATTGACAGTAGCAAGGTAAAAAGTCACCAAAAAACGATTGAAAATTATTTTCAGGAACAAATCATGAAATTTACACTTGAAACTCCATAAGTTGCCCCCATCTGTAGTATCAGCGTAAGAACATTTTTTATCAACAATCCAAGTGAATTATAAGGAGTTGGCGTGTCTCAAGATACTAACCAAGAGGATACTTCGGCTAAATCAGAGCAGCCTGAGGTTAATACTGAAGAAAAACTGCAAACTGAAGCTGAAATTGATCAACCTGAGCAATCAGAGCCGCAATCAGAACAGCAGGCTATAACTGAAGCCGAGGAGCTTCAGCAAAAGCTAAGTACATTAGGTGAACAACTACTGCGTGAGCAGGCTGAGATGCAAAACGTGCGCCGCAGAGCGCAACGCGATGTTGAAAGTGCGCACAAGTTTGCCCTTGAGAAATTTGCTACGGAATTACTCTCTGTAGTAGATAACCTAGAGCGTGCTATTGGTGCCATAAACGCAGAAGACGAGTCGCAAAAAGCGGTTGCTGAAGGTCTAGAGCTTACCTTAAAAACTTTTATTGATGTACTCACAAAGTACAGTGTTGTGCCTGTTGATCCAGAGGGTCAGCCCTTTGATGCCGATCTACATCAAGCGGTCAGTATGGTACCCAATGCCGAGGTTGAACCAAACACTGTGATTAATGTGTTTCAGAAGGGCTACACATTAAATGGTCGCCTAATCAGACCGGCCATGGTTGTGGTATCTACCTCAGCCTAATTAAAAATTATTCCTTACCCTTGAATTATTTAAAACTGCACCCACATTAAGAGTAAGAGTTTAGAAATTGAAACCCCTGTTAATAAACCCTATTAACAGATGTAAAGAAACATTGATGGAGAAGAAGTAATGGGAAAGATTATCGGAATTGATTTGGGAACCACCAACTCATGTGTTGCTGTACTAGAGGGCGATGCGCCCAAAGTTATTGAAAACGCTGAGGGTGCCCGAACTACACCATCTGTTATAGCCTATGCAGATGATGGTGAAATTTTAGCAGGACAGTCGGCCAAGCGTCAGGCGGTCACAAACCCAGAAAACACGATTTATGCGGTTAAGCGTCTAATTGGCCGTCGTTTTGATGACAAAGTAGTGCAAAAAGACATCAGTATGGTGCCTTATAAGATTGTTAAAGCTGACAATGGTGATGCATGGGTCGAAGTTAAAGGCGAAAGCAAAGCTGCGCCACAGGTATCTGCAGAAATTCTTAAGAAAATGAAGAAAACTGCCGAAGACTACCTAGGTGAGACAGTTTCTGAAGCGGTTATTACCGTGCCTGCTTATTTTAATGATTCTCAGCGTCAAGCCACTAAGGATGCTGGACGTATCGCAGGGCTTGAAGTTAAACGTATTATCAACGAGCCAACAGCAGCGGCGCTAGCCTATGGTATTGATAAGAGCGAAGGCGACAGTGTTATTGCGGTATACGACTTAGGTGGTGGTACCTTTGATATCTCAATTATTGAGATTGCCGATGTTGATGGCGAAAAACAATTTGAAGTATTGGCTACTAATGGTGACACATTCCTAGGTGGTGAAGACTTCGATTTACGTCTTATCGAATATTTGTCAACGGAATTTAAAGCGGATAGTGGTGTTGACTTAGCGGGTGACCCGCTAGCGATGCAAAGACTTAAAGAAGCTGCTGAAAAAGCTAAAATCGAGCTTTCATCAAGCACCCAAACTGAAGTTAACCTGCCCTATATTACGGCTGATGCCTCAGGTCCTAAGCACTTAGTCGTTAAACTCACTAGAGCCAAACTTGAGTCTCTAGTTGAAGAATTAGTCGAGCGTTCATTAAGCCCATTAAAAGTAGCACTAAAAGATGCGGGTAAGTCTGCTTCTGAAATTGACGAGGTTATTCTTGTCGGTGGTCAGACGCGTATGCCTCTAGTGCAAGAGAAAGTCACAGAGTTCTTCGGCAAAGAGCCGCGTAAAGATGTGAACCCAGATGAAGCCGTAGCGGTTGGTGCTTCTCTTCAGGGTGCTGTGCTTGCAGGTGATGTAACAGACGTATTGTTGCTAGATGTAACCCCGCTAAGCCTAGGTATTGAAACCATGGGTGCAGTTGCTACGCCAGTGATTGAGAAAAACACCACGATTCCAACTAAAAAATCGCAGGTATTCTCTACCGCTGATGACAATCAAACCGCGGTAACTATTCACGTGGTTCAGGGTGAGCGCAAACAGGCTGCACAGAACAAATCACTAGGTCGTTTTGACTTGTCTGATATTCCACCGGCGCCAAGAGGTATGCCGCAAATCGAAGTTACTTTTGATATTGATGCTAACGGTATTCTAAATGTTAGTGCCAAAGACAAGGCAACCGGTAAAGAGCAGTCTATTGTGATTAAAGCTTCTTCAGGTCTATCTGATGAAGAAATCGATGCAATGGTTGCAGATGCTGAAGCGAATGCAGCAGAAGATAGTAAATTCGAGGAGTTAGCTCAGTCGCGTAACACTGCAGATGGACTTGCTCATGCGGCTAAGAAAACTTTGGAAGAAGCGGGTGATAAGGCTTCTGATGAAGAAAAATCAGCTATCGAGACAGCTATTGCCAAGGTAGAAGAAGCGGTTAAAGGTGATGATAAAGATGCGATGGATGCTGCAGCAAAAGAATTGTCAGAAGCATCGGCAACCCTAGCACAGAAACTCTATGCAGAGCAGCAGGCTGAAGAAGGTCAGGGTGAATCTGCTGAGCAACCTGCCGATGATGCAATGGATGCTGAGTTCGAAGAGGTTGATGAAACTCAGAAAGACAGCAAGTAAACATCGATTTAACGGTTACTTACTCTAGGCGCGAACAATGTTCGCGCCTTTATTTATTTATCTAGGAATAAAAGCTAGTTATGGCAAAACGCGATTACTATGAAGTTTTGGGTGTGGATAAATCGGCTTCTGATCCTGAGATCAAGAAAGCCTTTCGTCGTGTAGCGATGAAGCACCATCCTGACCGTAATCCTGACAATAAAAGTTCAGAAGAAAAGTTTAAAGAAGCTCAAGAAGCCTACGAAATTCTTGGTGATGGTGATAAAAAAGCAGCCTATGATCGCTTTGGTCACGCCGGCGTTGACGGTAATTCTGGCGGCGGTCGCGGTGGCTTCGATACCTCAGGTTTTGGCGATGCATTTGGCGATGTATTTGGTGATATTTTCGGGGGTGACGGTGGCGGCCGTCGTGCCGGTCCCGCCAGAGGTGCAGATCTACGCTACGATCTTGAGTTAGATTTAGAAGATGCCGTAAAAGGTAAAACTATCAAAATTGATGTACCAAGGTCTGTTCAGTGTAATACCTGTGATGGTAGTGGTGCACGACCAGGGTCATCGCCCGTAAACTGTGGTACCTGTGGTGGTTTAGGTCAGGTGCGGATGTCACAAGGCTTTTTCCAAGTTCAACAGACCTGCCCACAATGTGGTGGATCAGGGCAGGTTATTGCTGATGCCTGTGTTGACTGTCATGGCCGTGGTACCAAAGAAGAATATACAAAACTTTCCGTTAAGATTCCTGCGGGCGTAGATACGGGTGATCGAATCCGTCTTGGTGGAAAAGGTGAAGCCGGCCCCAATGGCGGCCCAGTGGGGGATCTGTATGTTCAGGTTCATGTGCGCGAGCACTCCATCTTTGTTCGCGATGCCAGTCATTTACACTGTGAAGTTCCGATTAGCTTCGCGCAGGCAGCCCTGGGTGGCGTTCTGGAAGTTCCAACTTTAACCGGCAAAGTGAAACTAAAAATTCCTGCGGAGACTCAAAGCGGTAAGGTATTTAGATTGCGTGGAAAAGGCGTGGCTCCAGTGCGCGGTGGCGCCACAGGCGATTTGCTTTGTCGTGTGGTTTTGGAAACGCCAGTTAATTTGGGTGAAGATCAGCGTGCACTACTAGAAAGCTTTGATAAAAGCTTGATGGGCAAAGATAAGCACTCGCCAAGAACCTCAAGTTGGTTTGATGGAGTGAAAAAATTCTTCGATAATCTTACCGGTTAGAGTAGAGTTAACCCTAATGACAAAACTTTGGACAATAAAATGATCAATATAGCCATAACTGGAGCTGGTGGACGCATGGGTAAAGCCTTAATTGAGGCGGTTACTCAGACCGATGGTCTACAACTAAGTGCGGCAATTGAACGCCCAGACAGCTCGCTTATTGGCGTTGACTCAGGTGAGTTAGCGGGAATAGGCAGAAACAGTATAATTGTGGTGTCATCACTACAAGAGGTTGTTGATCAGTTTGATGTTCTTATTGATTTTAGTACCCCAGCTTCAACGGCAGCTAATATTGCCCTATGTGCTGAGCAGGGTAAAAAAATTGTTGTGGGTACAACCGGCTTCGATGAGCAGCAACTAAAAAATATTAATCAGGCTAGTGAAAAGACCGCTATTTGTATGGCATCTAACTATGCCACTGGGGTGAACCTGTGCTTTAAACTGGCCGAAATTGCCGCATCAATTTTGGGTGACGATGTGGATATCGAAATTTCAGAGACACATCATCGTCACAAGGTGGATGCTCCCTCGGGTACTGCATTGTCACTAGGTGAATCTGTGGCTGGCGCACTGAATCGTGACCTTAAGCAAGTGGCTGTTTATGGCCGAGAGGGTCAAACAGGCGCAAGAGATCGTCAAACCATTGGTTTTGCGACCCAGCGAGCAGGTGACGTTGTTGGCGACCATACGGTGTTATTTGCCGCTGAAGGTGAGCGTGTAGAAATTACCCATAAAGCCTCAAGTCGCATGGCATTTGCTCGGGGCGCACTGCGTGCTGCAAAGTGGCTGAGTCAGAAGCCGTCTGGTCTTCATAGTATGCAGGATGTACTCAGTCTAAATGTATAATTTTGGTTGCTCCAATAAATTTGAAATTTAGATAAAATAAATTTATCAATGATGGACAAAACAGGTCCATTTGCCCTAAAATGCATTCTCAGATTCGTTAACAAATAACGGCACTGGTCCGAGAGGTTGATATACTGAATATTTCTTATAAAAGCGAGATGAGACAAATTGTCCCATCTCGTTTTTTTGCAAATACTCAAAAGGCTTTTCGGTTTTATCCTACCAGATAGACTCATTATAATTTAGGAGGTTGTGTGAATTCCCAGACCAATCGGGAGGCTGTTCTTGCGCTCGCAGATGGAACAATTTTCAGAGGTACCGCTATCGGTGCCGAGGGTCAATCTATTGGTGAAGTGGTTTTTAACACTGCACTAACGGGTTACCAAGAAATTCTCACAGACCCCTCATATGCCCATCAAATTGTTACCCTAACTTACCCTCATATTGGTAATGTTGGTGTCAATACTGAAGACCAAGAATCTGATCAGATCTGGGCTGCAGGATTGGTTATTCGCGATCTACCTTTAATGGTTTCTAATTTCCGTAGCGAGCAAAGCTTGGATCAGTACCTCGCAGAGCGCGGTATTGTGGGTATTGCCGATATAGATACCAGGAAGCTGACACGCATTTTGCGCGAAACAGGTTCGCAAAGCGGCTGTATTATCGTCGGAGAAATCGACGAGCAAAAAGCAGTGGAAGCGGCTAAACAGTTCCCTGGTTTAAAGGGAATGGATTTGGCAAAACAGGTAACAACCACTGAAGCCTATCAATGGCAGCAGAAGAGCTGGCAGTTGGGTCATGCCTATGAGCAACAAACCGACTTTAAATTTAAGGTTGTTGCCTATGATTTCGGTGTTAAACAAAATATTTTACGCATGCTGGTTGATAGAGGCTGTGACTTAACAGTTGTTCCTGCTCAAACACCGGCAAGCGATGTGTTGGCTATGAACCCTGACGGTGTTTTCCTTTCAAACGGCCCAGGTGATCCAGAGCCCTGTGACTACGCGATTGAAGCAATTACAGAATTATTGAAAACAGATATTCCTCTATTTGGTATCTGTTTGGGTCACCAGTTGCTAGCCTTAGCCTCTGGAGCAAAAACTGCAAAGATGAAGTTTGGTCACCATGGTGCCAATCATCCAGTAGAAGATATCGCTAACAAAACGGTAATGATAACTAGCCAAAATCATGGTTTTGCGGTTGAAGAAGAGGGATTGCCTGGTTGCTTAGAAGCCACTCACCGCTCTTTATTTGATGCCTCTCTACAGGGCATTCACCGTACGGACAAACCTGCATTTAGTTTCCAGGGACACCCTGAAGCAAGTCCCGGTCCGCACGATGCGGCACCATTATTTGATCACTTTATAGAATTGATGGAGGCTAGACGTTAAGCGTCTTGACTGAGTAGCGACCCTATGCCAAAAAGAACAGATATTAAAAGCGTTTTAATTCTTGGAGCAGGCCCGATTGTCATTGGGCAGGCCTGTGAGTTCGATTATTCCGGCGCTCAGGCCTGTAAGGCTTTGAGAGAAGAAGGCTATAGAGTGATATTGGTTAACTCTAATCCAGCCACCATTATGACCGATCCCGCAATGGCTGATGCTACCTATATCGAGCCTGTTGAATGGGGTACGGTAGAGAAGATCATCGAAAAAGAAAGACCCGATGTTCTGTTGCCGACAATGGGTGGCCAAACAGCGCTTAACTGTGCCCTAGATCTTGCTAAGCACGGTGTATTAGAAAAATATAATGTTGAAATGATTGGTGCCAATGCCGACGCTATCGATAAAGCAGAAGACCGAGAGCGTTTCGATAAAGCCATGAAAGCCATTGGCCTTGATACGCCAAACTCTGGTATTGCTCACAGCCTAGAAGAAGCCTATCAGGTTGCCGATCGTTTTGGGTTCCCCTGTGTTATTCGACCCTCATTTACTATGGGTGGATCAGGCGGTGGTATCGCCTATAACCGCGAAGAATTCGAACAAATTTGCCGACGTGGACTCGATCTTTCGCCAACCAATGAATTATTGATTGATGAATCGCTGATTGGTTGGAAAGAATTTGAAATGGAAGTGGTGAGAGATCGCAATGATAACTGCATCATTATCTGTGCCATTGAAAACTTGGACCCTATGGGTATCCATACCGGTGACTCAATCACTGTTGCCCCGGCGCAAACCTTAACCGATAAAGAATATCAGATAATGCGTAATGCCTCGGTGAGTGTATTGCGTGAGATTGGTGTTGAAACGGGCGGCTCAAACGTACAGTTTGCGGTAAACCCAGAAGACGGACGCTTGATTGTTATCGAGATGAACCCGCGTGTTTCACGTTCATCAGCACTGGCTTCAAAAGCCACTGGCTTCCCTATTGCTAAGGTTGCGGCCAAGTTAGCCATTGGTTACACATTAGATGAGCTTCAAAATGAAATTACTGGCGGAGCAACACCGGCTTCTTTTGAGCCAAGTATCGATTATGTGGTAACTAAGGTTCCGCGTTTTGCCTTTGAGAAATTTAGCCAAGCCAGCCCAAAACTTACCACTCAGATGAAGTCTGTTGGTGAGGTTATGGCTATTGGTCGCACGTTCCAAGAGTCTATGCAAAAAGCATTGCGCGGACTAGAAGTTGGCGTTTCTGGATTTGACCCTGTAGTCGATCCTGCAGATGACTCATCAACCAGTATTTTAAATAACCAACTAGCGGAAGCAGGCCCAGATCGTATCTGGTATGTGGCCGACGGTTTCCGCGCCGGCATGAGTCTTGAAGAGATGTTTAACATCACCAAGATTGATCCCTGGTTCTTGGTGCAAATTGAAGATTTAATCAAGCATGAGCAACAGCTTCAGGGTTCTGAGCTTAGCGCTTTAGATAAAACGGCATTATTTAAACTTAAGCGCAAAGGATTTTCTGATAAGCGCTTAGGTGACATCCTAGGCTGTGGTGAACAGGCAGTGCGTGAATATCGCAACCAATTAGATATTCATCCGGTTTATAAGCGCGTGGATACCTGCGCTGCAGAATTTTCTACCGACACGGCTTATATGTATTCGACCTATGAAGAAGAGTGCGAAGCCAAACCCAGTAATCGCGACAAGATATTGGTGCTAGGTGGCGGGCCAAACAGAATTGGTCAGGGCATTGAATTTGACTACTGCTGTGTGCATGCGGCACTTGCCATGCGTGACGATGGTTATGAAACCATTATGGTTAACTGCAACCCTGAAACCGTATCTACTGATTACGATACCTCTGATCGATTATTCTTCGAGCCAGTGACCCTAGAAGATGTTCTAGAGATTGTGCGACTAGAAAAACCTAAGGGTGTGATTGTTCAGTTTGGTGGTCAGACACCATTGAAGTTAGCTCGAGCTCTTGAAGCAGAGGGCGTGCCCATTGTAGGTACTACCCCTGATGCTATTGATCGTGCTGAAGATCGTGAAAGGTTCCAACAGATGATCGATAAGCTCGGTCTCTTACAGCCATCAAATGCCACGGCTAGAAGTGCCGAAGATGCTGTTGTTCTGGCTGAAAAAATTGGTTATCCCTTGGTGGTTCGTCCTTCCTATGTATTAGGCGGTCGTGCCATGGAAATCGTCTATAAAGAAGACGAGCTAAGACATTACATGCGCACCGCTGTAGAAGTGTCAGAAGACTCACCGGTACTCTTAGATTTCTTCCTGCCAAATGCTATCGAAGTTGATGTTGATGCCGTCAGTGATGGCGAGCAGGTGGTGATCGGCGCGATTATGCAGCATATTGAGCAAGCGGGTATTCACTCTGGTGATTCGGCCTGTTCATTGCCGCCTTACAGTTTGAGTGAAGACGTTCAGAATGAGATGCGTGAAGTCTGCAAGAAAATGGCTCGTGAGCTTGGTGTTCGCGGCTTGATGAATGTACAGCTGGCACTGCAAGACGATGAAATCTATGTGATTGAAGTTAACCCTCGCGCATCGAGAACAGTGCCTTTTGTTTCTAAATGTATAGGTACCTCTCTGGCTAAAATAGCCGCCCGTTGTATGGTTGGCCAAACATTAGAATCTCAGGGTTTTACAAAAGAAATCGTTCCGCCTTATTACAGTGTAAAAGAAGCGGTATTCCCGTTTAATAAATTCCCGGGAATTGACCCCATTCTTGGGCCAGAAATGAAGTCAACGGGTGAAGTTATGGGCGTAGGTGAAACCTTTGCTGAAGCCTATGGTAAAGCCGAGCTGGGTGCCAGCGATGAAATACCAACAAAGGGGACTGCCTTTATCAGCGTACGTGATAGAGATAAGCATCAGTTACCTAGTTTAGCAAAAGACCTATTATCTATGGGCTTTAAGCTGGTTGCTTCAAAGGGTACGGCAAAAGTGATTACCGATGCTGGTCTTGAGGTTGAATTGGTTAATAAAGTTCAAGAAGGCAGACCGCATATTGTAGATATGATAAAAAGTGATAAGATTCATCTTATTATAAATACCACTGAGGGTCGCAAAGCCATCTCTGACTCCAGTGCTATTCGCTCTAGTGCAGAGCAACATCAAGTTTACTATACTACAACGATGGCAGGCGGAAGAGCTGTATGCGAAGCTCTCATGTTTGCTGGCGATATTCAAGTTCGTGATTTACAAACGCTACACAAGGCAATTAGCTAATGCAAAAAATTCCAATGACAGTTGAGGGTGAGGCCGCACTTCGAATTGAGCTTGAAAAGCTCAAGAAAGAAGATCGCCCGACGGTTATTCAGGCAATTGCAGAAGCCCGTGAGCATGGCGATCTCAAAGAGAATGCAGAATACCATGCCGCCAGAGAACAGCAGGGTTTTATTGAAGGACGTATTCAAGATATAGAATCAAAGCTTTCTCTGTGTCAGGTGGTGGATATTTCTCAAATGCCAGAAGGCGATCGCGTTATTTTTGGGTCAACCGTGACTATTATTAATACTGAAACTGACGAAGAGGTCACCTACAGAATCGTCGGTGATGATGAAGCGGATGTAAAAGCGGGTATGATTTCCTATCAGTCACCCATAGCTCGCGCACTTATCAGCAAAGAGATTGGTGATGTAGTTAATGTGCATACTCCCGGCGGGGAAGTAGAGTATGAAATTGATGACGTTTTCTACAACCGCTAAATCAGTATTACCTGTAAAACATTACTGATTTAGTAAGAACAGCATCAGTGCCTTTTGTGCGTGCAAACGATTTTCTGCTTCATCCCAAACCACAGAAATAGATGTATCTTCTAGTAATTCAGCTGAAACTTCTTCGTCTCTGTGCGCAGGCAAGCAATGCATAAAGAGTGCCTGATCTGCCGCCTTAGCCATGAGTGCATGATTAACCTGAAAGCCGTCAAAATGCTCTAGCCTAGTAGCCTGTTCAGCTTCTTGTCCCATAGAAGCAAACACATCTGTAGTCACAAGATCAGCATCAGTCACCGCTTGAACAGGATCATTAGTTAAAACAACGCGATCGCCAGCGCTTGCTAAAATAGCCGCATCGGGTTCATAGCCCACAGGGCAAGCAATGCGCAATTTAAAATCAAATTGCATGGCTGCATTGATCCACGAATGACACATATTATTACCATCGCCAATCCAGGCAACCGTTTTACCCTGAATAGATCCGCGATGCTCAACATAGGTCTGCACATCGGCAAGTAACTGACAGGGATGAAAGCTATCGGTTAATGCATTGATCACTGGCACAGCAGAATGCTTGGCAAAGGTCTTAATTTTGTCATGACCAAAGGTTCTGATCATAATAATGTCGGTCATTCTCGAGATCACTCTCGCAGAATCTTCAATGGGTTCGCCGCGACCTAACTGGGTATCAGTTGGCGACAGAAATAGCGCACTTCCACCCAACTGGGCCATACCGGCTTCAAAAGATACTCGAGTTCTGGTGGATGATTTTTCAAAAATCATCGCCAATACCTTCTGGGCTAATACAGGTTGTTGGGAATTTTCACGATGTGCCTTTTTTAACGCAATCGCAGAATCAATTACCTGATTAAGTTCAGCGGGTGAAAGGTCATGTAAAGTAAGAAAATGTCTAACAGCCATGTGCGTGACGCCTATTGGAAGTCTTTAATAAGGGGTGCCAGAATACTCACAACCTGTTGAGCTTCTTGGTCAGTCATAATCATTGGCGGTAATAGTCTGATTACCGAATCAGCGGTAACATTAATCACCAAGCCATGTTTCAGGGCTTCAGTGTATAAAGATTTACAGGGTTTAGTTAATTCAATCCCAATCATACAGCCGCAGCCTCTAATATCTTTAACATGCTCAACGCCTTCAAGCGCATCGGTCAGCCCTTGCATAATAATATTACCCACTATGACCGCTCTTTGGTAAATATCACCAGATTCAATAAGCTCTACGACCTTGAGTGCAACCGCGCTAGCTAAGGGGTTACCACCAAAGGTAGAACCATGATTACCCGGTTGCATCAGCTTAGCCGCCTCACCATGAGCCAGACAGGCGCCAATAGGCATGCCGTTACCAAGGCCTTTAGCCGTGGTCACTACATCGGGCTGAACACCACTGTACTGATGGTAAAAGAACATACCTGTTCTACCGTTACCGGTTTGAACCTCATCAAACATTAGCAGCCAGTCAAGCTCATCACATAGATCTCTTAACTGCTGAAAATAATCGGAATCGGCCAGATTTATACCGCCTTCACCCTGAATAGGCTCTACAAAAATGGCACAGATATCAGAGTTATTGTCAGCGATAGTTCTTAGCGCTTCGATATCATTGAAGGGGCCACGAGCAAAGCCTCTAACAAGGGGTTCAAAACCTGCCTGTATTTTTCTGCTACCAGAGGCGGTTAAGGTGGCCAGTGTTCGCCCGTGGAAAGCATTATCCATGACCAATACCGTAGGTAACTTGATCCCTTTTTTATTGCCATGTAAGCGAGCTAATTTTATAGCCGCCTCATTTGCTTCTGCACCAGAGTTACCAAAAAATACATTGGTCATACCTGAAATGTCACACAGCTTTTCAGCCAGTTGCTGTTGACTTGGAATCGCAAAAAAATTGGAACAATGGATTAATTCAGCTGCCTGCTTAGCAATAACTTTGCTAATTTCAGGATGAGAATGACCTAGGCCGCAGACAGCAATGCCAGATAGCGCGTCCAGATATTTGTTACCTTTTTCATCGTGCAGCCAAGCACCTTCGCCACTGACTAATGTCATGGCTTTTTCGCCGTAGGTATTCATTAAGGCTTTATCGCCCATAATCACTCACATTCATTGTTTTTGGAAAAACGTAAAAAGGGCAGTCTTGCTGCCCTTTAATTGGCAATATTATAGGAATATTTAACATTCATCGCAATAACACTCATTTAGCGTTTCTTACTTTAGCTATAAGGTTAAAAAGGGTAAAATATCCACAACAGCAATCAATACAGGGTTTTTTTAATGGATATAATGGAAACAATACGTGATCAAGTAGAAAATAATTCAGTTTTACTCTACATGAAAGGGTCACCCAATCAACCACAATGTGGTTTTTCAGCGCGAACAGTTCAGGCATTAATGGCCTGCGGGCACCGCTTCGCCTTTGTTGACGTTCTATCAAACCCAGAAATCAGAGAAAATCTGCCAAAATACGGCAATTGGCCGACCTTCCCGCAGTTATGGGTAGCCGGCGAACTTGTTGGTGGTTGTGATATCGTTACTGAAATGCATGAAAAAGGTGAGTTGAAAACATTAATTGATGAAAACCTGGGTGAAGAACCATCGGGTGAGTAATCTATATTAAAAAAACCGCTCGCTGATTCTGATCACCGAGCGGTTTTTTTTGCCTTATTTAAAGACAGAAACTTAGAAGATTGTGTTAGGTAGTTTTGGAAAAATAAAACTTACGCCATAATCGCAAACCAAATGCCAATGAGAGTATCCACACAAATAACTCTATCCAGTTGGGGTTACTGTTATAACCGACAAACCCCTTCAAAAATACACCAATATGGCCCTTATCATGTAGTAGGTGAGTGTATTTTTCTTTGCCATTTAAATTGTAAGAATAAAAAGCAGGATTATCTGATTCGCTCAATTCAGTTTTTGGCTTAAGAATGCTGTAAGGGCGGGAAATATCCTGTTTAGTCTCTAGGCCAACCACCTGCAAATGATCACCCTTAACAAAAAATTCTTCAATTTCGTGGGCGCCGTAAGTCATCATTCCTGTAGCGAAGACCACTAATAGCAGGCTTGTAGCTCTAAAAAATGACTTGAGCTGTATACGCTTACCCTGAATAACAATCGCATAACCAATAGCAATGGCCAGCGCTAAGCCACCAATAAAGCCTGAGTATGAGAATGATTCAGTCATTGAGAAACTACCCATTAGGAATATAGCGGTTTCAAAGCCTTCTCTGAAGATAGCAAAGAATATGATGAGAAAGATTCCCCAGCCAGCACTCTCTAATGCTTGATTTGCTTCGTCTTTTAATGCGGCCGTAGCACCCACTTGCTTGGAGAGCCAAAATATCACATACCAAATTAAACCGGCGGTAGCGATCATAGCGACACCCTCGAAAAGAGCCTCAATCGATGCATTACCAATAGAGCTCTTAACTTGAACCAGTGCAAAGCCTGTAATAATGCTCGCAACGATTGCAGCACCAACCCCTAACCATAATTGGCGGATTTCTCTGTTGAGTTCCTGCTTAATAAGGAGGGTATAGATAATTCCAACGATTAGTGAGGCTTCAAGGCCCTCGCGGAACATAATAATAAATTCGTTCATGATGGTATTACTCTATATTTGGTTACAGGTAGTAGGGTTGTAAGTGCTCATAGTACCCAAGATTAATAGTGGAACTTTACAAAAAAAACAACCCAAATGCAAATAATTATCATTTATAAATTAATTCAATACCCTGTATTTACTGAGGATTCTAGCTTTTGGTTTGGTTTATAGGGTGAAAAAATAGCAATTTTAATAAAATAATTGTTGCAAATATAAATGATAATCATTACCATTAACAACAAATCCCAATATTGTTTTTAACTAGAGATAATTTTATGAAAAGAGTAAGGCTATTAGATGTTGCTACTTTGTGCGCATTTTTTGTTGTTGGTCCTGTTTTGGCTGAAAGTTCTGATTTTGAAGAAATTTTGGTAAAAGGTAGAGTGCTACAAAGCGATCAAATGAACGCACTGAAAACACCTACATTAATTATTAATGTGCCCCAGTCGCTCTCTATTGTTACCGATGAAGATGTTCGTAAAAAAGGTTTCAAGGAAATTGGCGATATTGTTCGATATACCCCTGGTATTAATACCTCCTTAGGTGAGGGGCATCGTGACGCTGTAGTTTTTCGTGGCGTCAGATCTACCGCAGATTTTTATCAAGATGGTGTAAGAGACGATGTTCAATATTACCGTCCTTTATACAATGTTGAGCAAGTAGAGGTTCTTAGAGGCCCTAACGCACTATTATTTGGTCGCGGCGGTACTGGTGGTATTATCAATAGAGTGTCTAAAAAAGCAGTTAATGGTCAAGATTTCAAAACCGTAGACATCGGTATTGATTCCTTTGGTGCGACCGATTTAGCGGCTGATGTAAACACCAATCTTAGCGATTCTGTTGCCTTCCGTTTAAATGTGCACAGTGATTCGCTAGAAAATCATAGAGATTTCTATAATGGTGATCGATTTGGAATCAATCCTACAGTGAATATCGCACTGGATGCAGACACTGATTTAGACCTGTCCTATGAATACATCGATCATGAACGATTTATTGATCGCGGTATTCCAACGGCTAATGGTGAGCCAGTGAAAGCCTTAAGTGACATTGTATTTGGAGACAAAGATGGAAACCTTAATACGGTTGAAGCCTCTGTTCTTCGTGCTGCATTAAGTCATAGATTTTCTGATTCAACCAAAGGAAGTCTGTCTTTAACCTCCAGTAGTTTCGAGAAAATGTATCAAAATACCTATGCTAATAGCTATGATCTTGATACCAACGTTGTAGAAATGGACGGATACCACGACCCTACCGAAAGAGACAATTTAATTCTGTCGGCAAACTTGGTTAATGAACTTAATTTTGCCAATATGACACATACTATTCTTACTGGTTTTGAGTCAGTTAAAACAGATAATACTAATAAGCGCTTCAATACCTACTGGACAACTAATGATTGTGATGTAAGTAACTATGATAGAGAATCATTTGCTGTAGCCGATTCGATTGATTTCTCAGTTAATGCCAGTGGAACAGCTACCGCGGTTGAGTACACAAATTCATGTGCCCTTAAATCAAGTACTGAAACAGATATCACGGTTAGCTCTTTCTATATTCAAGACCAAATTGAAGTTACTGACAATTTAATTGTATTACTGGGTGGTCGCTACGATAAGTTTGATATCAAAGTTGATGATATTAAAAAGGGCCCTTCTGCGACACGAGTGGATACAGAGTTCTCACCAAGATTTGGCCTAATTTATAAGCCGCAAAACAATGTATCTCTTTACTACAGTTACAGTGAAAGTTTCGCGCCAAGATCAGGCGAGCAATATAAGAAACTTACGGGCGGAGCAGCGGGTTCTGGTGAAACCTTAAAGCCTGATTACTATGAGAGTTCTGAGATAGGCTTTAAACTAGACCTGAATAAGAGCCTAAGCCTAACCTCAGCCTATTTTGAAAGTGAATCAGAAATTGCAGATTATGATGGAACAAGCTCAGATTATATTACTGAGAGAGGTCTTTCGGTTGAAGGCTTTGAACTTGAACTAAAGGGTCAAGTTAATGAGAATCTTAATGTTGCGTTCAGCTACAGCAATGTAGATGGAGAAACTGCTAAGGGTGGACAGCCGCGAGAAATCCCAGAGTCTACTTATTCGATCTGGACAACCTATGATATTAATCCTAACTTTGGTTGGGCGTTAGGTGTCATGCATCAGGGAGAGTCAGCTGTAAAAGACGATAACCCCAATTTACTTCTTCCGGCTTACACTAGAGTTGATGCGGCGGTTTATTACAGCATTGCAAACGACCTTAAACTTCAATTAAATATTGAAAATTTATCTGATGAAGTTTATTTCCCGCATTCGCACAGTACTCATCAGGTAGCTGTGGGTGAAGCAAGAAGTACTAGACTGTCATTAAGCAAAACATTCTAAAAGTTTGCTAATGAGAAAAAGGGCGACTTTGTCGCCCTTTTTTTTTGCCAAAATACTGTTGAGATGGAGTTAAAACTGTAAATTTTAAATAATATGGATAAGGCTATAAACACAATAAAAACATTCAATTGGTTGAAAGTTTGCCGATGTGAAACTATCCTCTGTAGATTACATTTATTCAAAACAAGTAACTTTTATTAGGAGTAACCAATATGGCTGTATTAGTAGGCAAGCCAGCACCAGATTTCACGGCTGCTGCAGTAACTGGCAGTGGTGAGATTATCGATAACTTTAACCTTGCAGAGACAATTAAGGGCAAAAAAGCTGTTATTTTCTTTTACCCTCTCGATTTCACCTTTGTATGTCCTTCCGAGCTGATCGCATTTGATCACCGTTATCAAGAATTTGTTGATCGTGGCGTAGAAGTCATTGGTATTTCGATTGATTCACAATTTTCTCACAATGCATGGCGTAATACTGACGTGAATGACGGTGGTATTGGTGCGGTTAAATACCCATTGGTTGCCGATGTTAAGCACGAAATCTGTCAAGCATACGATGTTGAGCATGCGGATGGCGTTGCCTTCCGTGGTTCTTTCTTGATTGATGAAGATGGTCTGGTAAGACATCAGGTGGTTAATGATTTACCGCTAGGTCGTAATGTTGATGAGATGCTGCGTATGATTGATGCTCTTGCATTCCATCAGGATCATGGCGAAGTCTGTCCAGCAGGTTGGAATAAAGGTGATAGTGGCATGAAGGACACTCCAGAGGGTGTTGCTGCATACCTATCAGAAAACGCTGACAAGCTTTAATTAGTTATCGTTTTACCCTGCGCCCGCGCTGCTATGTAGTGCGGGCGTTTTGTTTTTACTTTGATTATTTTCTGCGTTCAATCACATCATTAAAGACTTCAAAGCTGTCTTTTTTACGATCGCTTAAAAAGCGCTTAATTACCGCAGTCACCACTGGAAAAGCCAGTTCATCCCAAGGGATATCTTGCTCATCAAACAGCGCTACCTCGGTAGATTCAGCACTCGGGCCAAAATCTAAATTGGCTAGTTGTGCGCGATAGAATACATATACCTGATTGATGTATGGGATGTCATAAAGCGCGTAAAGCGTAGGTTCATTAACTGACGCATGAGCCTCTTCTTGGCATTCTCTTAATGCCCCTTCAAGTGTGGACTCATCATTTTCCATGAATCCAGCAGGCAGTGTCCAGCGACCTTTCTGTGGCTCAATAGCCCGCTTACAGAGGAGTATTTGCTGATTATACTCAGGCAGTACACCTACAATAACCAATGGATTTTGATAATGGACAGTTTTGCAGTTTGGGCAAACAAAGCGCAGTCTGTTGTCTCCCTCTGGTATCTTCAGAGTAACTGGGGTACCGCATTCTGAACAGTAATTCATAAATCCCTCAAGAATTGTTATAAAAACGTATAATGAACCTATGTTAGCCACTATTTCACAACGATTAAAACATTATATGCCCTCGGTCGTTGATTCCGAGGTTGAAAAGACTAGCGCTAAAGCTGCTGTGATGCTTCTTTTACAGGGCGATCCATTGGATCCGCATGTCATTTTAACTCAGCGCGCTAAACATCTTAACCATCATGCTGGCGAAGTGGCTTTTCCAGGTGGCATGAAAGAGCCTTGCGATCAAAATCTATTAGCAACTGCCTTACGTGAAACTGAAGAAGAAATTGGCCTAAGTTCCGATAAGATCGAGTTACTTGGTATGTTGCCCAGTGATTCACCTCGGTTAAGTATGTTACGTGTGGCGCCGTTTATGGGATGGGTGGCATCGCCTTATCATTTGCAGCCGGATCCTTCTGAGATAGCCGCGGTATTTAATTTTCCTCTCAAATTGTTATTGGATACAGGTGGCTATAAATATTTCGAGCTCAGTGAAAGAAAAATTCAATTACCTTACGTAATGTATGGGGAATACAAAATTTGGGGATTCACTCTTAAGGTTATGGTGGATATGTTAAATTTTGTTTTAGATGCTCAAATTAATTTGCGTTACCCGACGCAGCAACAGCTTCAGCAGTTAACGGCTGAATAATAGATACTAGTGAGAAGACTTTAATGGATAAATCCACATCACCCTGCATTTCAATTTGTCGACTTAATGACGAAGACGTTTGCGTCGGCTGTTACCGCACCAGTGAAGAAATAAGAAACTGGATTTATCTGGATGAGGATCAGCGACAGACTGTGGTTGATAGCTGCATAGATAGAGCAGACAAAAACAATTAATCCAGTCTTAGTCTAAATACTCGATTCAGATGTAATTGGCTTAAGACAGGTTGCGGCCACTTTTTTAACACGGGTGCCGTTAATTTCAACGGTTTCGAATTTAAATTGATTTAAAGTAAAGCTGACATTGCCATCGGGAATGCTCTCTAATTGCTCCAGAACCAGTCCGTTCATCGTTTTTGGGCCATTGAGAGGCAAGTCCCACTGGGTTGCCTTATTAATTTCTCGAATTGTAGCAGTGCCGTCAATTAAGAAACTACCATCGTTCTGAGCCATGACCTCTTCAATACGATCAGCTTCATTGGTGGTGAAATCACCTACGATTTCTTCCAATATGTCTTCCAGAGTCACTAAACCCTGAACCTCACCGTATTCATCAACCACCACCGCAAAGCGACTACGCATTTTTTTGAAGTTGAGAAGCTGTGTGGTCAACTTGGTGCTTTCGGGGATAAAGTAAGCCTCGTCAGCAAAGCGTTTGATGGCATTGTGTGTAATGGTGTCTGCGCGCAAAAGATGGTTAGCTTTGCGAACATGAAAAATGCCGATAATATTATTGATATCGCCAGAGTAAACGGGCTGGCGGGTGTATTCACAAGAAAGAATTTGCTCCATAAGAACATCAATATTTGCTTCTAAATCTAGCCCGCTGACTTCGTTGCGAGGAATCATTATATCCTCAACTGTCATATTATCGAGGTCGAGGATGGCTCTTAGCATGCCCTGATTACTGTCAGATAGTTTATGCCCAGACAGATCAACCAAAGACTTTAACTCTTCAGAATCTAAGCTATCGTCTCTATCTTTGTTGGGGTCAAAACCCAGCAGACTGATGAATGTATTGGTTAGCCTATTAATAGACCAGATAAGAGGCGTTAAAAGCTGAAGTAGTGGCTTTAAAATATGACTAGCTTTGAACGCAAACCATTCGGGGTTCTGAGCGGCAATGGTTTTCGGTGTTACTTCGGAAAAAACTAAAACTAAAATGGTCAGTGTTGCCGTGGCAACCCAAGGTGCGGCAGCTTCACCAACGTAATGGATAGCGAGCATGTTGGCGATGATCGCCGCCAAAATATTAACCGCGTTATTACCAACTAAAATCAGCCCAATTAAGCGATCAGGCATAGCTAGAAGCTTAGCAGCACGCCTTGCGCCAGCGCTTTTTTTGCGTTGGTGTTTTAATCGATAGGGGTTGAGTGACATCATGCTTGTTTCTGAGCCAGAAAAGAACGCTGATAAAATGAGCAGCGAAAACAATATGCCCCAAAGAAACAATGGGTGGGAACCTTCCAAAAATAATGCCTCTAAAACTTAAGTAACCTAATGTTGAATGAGATTATGCAATATATCAACCGACAAAGGTTAATTTAATACCAACTCAATGACGACTTTACTGCCAATATAGCCCAGAAGAATCCCTGAAAAACCAACCCAGGTCCAGTTGATAGCTCTGCGACCACGCCAACCATAAAGATGTCTGCCGAAAAGTAATACGGCATAGACCACCCAGGCGACAATACTAAAGGCGACTTTATGTATTAGCTGTTGGGCAAAAAAATCATCATACACATAAAAGCCTGTAATTAACGATAGGGTAAGAAGAATCTGGCCCACCCAAATTAGTTTGAATAACAGTGCTTCCATAGTTTCTAGAGCTGGCATGGTACGCATAAACACGTCTTGATGCTTATGTTTTAGCTGCCAGTTTTGATAGCCTGCCAGCAGAGCTTGGAGTGCGGCTATGGCCAGAAAGCTGTAGGCCAGAATAGAAATTAAAATATGCGCCTGTAAGCTTAAAGGTACAAAAATGGTCTCTTTCGTGCTGCCACTAGTGAGTGCCACCAATAAAGAAATAGCTGAAATGGGAAACAGTGCTAGGTAAAGGCTATGAATAGGTTTCTGTAGGCTACTAAAATACACTAATGTATTAATCACCAAGGCCAGTAATGCAATTATTTTCATGAGGCTAAGGTCGAGCCCACCATCTTTTGAAAGTAATTGAAATGCAGCAACAGCATGAAGCACAATAGCAGCAAGAGTTATGGTTTGAAGTAAATTATTCTTCAAACCCTCTCGGTTATATAGTGCAAATAGGGTTGCTATCCATCCTATGACATAAAGTGTAATAGCACCTGAACCAAATGCAAACGTAGTCATAATCTTATCCGTATGTAATTGAGGCTAAGTTTGGCATATTAAGGACTATAGGTGAAGTCTAGTGCTCAAATACTGATATAATGAAGTTATAAACCTAACGATTTGGAAAAAAAGATGGCAATGTTTGAAAACTTAAGTGAACGCTTATCCCTGAGTCTTAAAAAAATCTCAGGGAAAGCCAGTTTAAGTGAAAGCAATATCCAAGAAACCCTGCGAGAAGTGCGCGTCGCACTTTTGGAGGCGGATGTTGCATTGCCTGTTGTTAAAGACTTTATCGAATTAGTCAAACAACGTGCCGTCGGCACTGAGGTAAGTAGTAGTTTAAACCCAGGTCAGCAATTCCTTAAGATTGTTCAGGCTGAGCTTGAATCGGTGATGGGGGAAAAAAATGAATCCCTTAACCTAAATGCCCAGCCGCCTGCAGTTATATTGATGGCGGGCTTGCAGGGTGCGGGTAAAACCACATCGGTGGCTAAGTTGTCACGTTACCTTTCAGAGCGTGAAAAGAAAAAAGTCATGGTGGTTTCTGCCGATGTCTATCGTCCAGCAGCCATTGAGCAGCTCAAAACGCTATCCTCTGAGGTTGGCGCTGAATTTTTTCCTAGCACACCCGATCAAAAGCCCACCCAAATTGTCAGCGATGCTATTGCGGCGGCAAAAACCCAATTTGCAGATGTACTAATTGTTGATACTGCAGGTCGTCTTGCTATTGATGAGCCGATGATGGACGAAATCAAGCAGATTCATAAGCTTGCAAACCCGATTGAGACGCTGTTTGTAATCGATGCCATGATTGGTCAGGATTCGGTTAATACCGCGAAGGCTTTTAATGAAGCACTACCTCTAACAGGGGTTATCCTGACTAAGGTCGATGGTGACGCAAGAGGTGGTGCCGCTTTATCGGTTCGCCATATCACAGGTAAGCCTATTAAATTTTTGGGTGTGGGTGAAAAAACTGACGCCCTGGAGCCATTTCATCCAGAACGAATTGCATCACGCATTCTTGGAATGGGCGATGTGCTCAGTCTTATCGAAGATGTAGAGCGCAAGGTTGATAAAAAGAAAGCAGAAAAGTTTGCCAAGAAAGTAGCCAAAGGAAAGCGCTTTGATCTTGAAGATTTGCGTGAGCAGCTTCAGCAAATGAAGCAGTTAGGTGGCATGGAAAGCATGATGGACAAGCTTCCAGGAATGGGCAATATGGCACAAATGACTCAGCAGAAGGATATGACGGGTCAATTTAGCAAGATGGAATACATCATAGATTCTATGACTCCCAAAGAGCGCTCTAATCCCGACATCTTAAATGGTTCTAGAAAAAGACGAATAACTCAGGGTTCTGGCACTACTATCCAAGACTTGAATCGCCTGTTGAAGCAGCATAAGCAAATGGGCAAGATGATGAAGAAAATGAAAGGCAAGGGTATGCAAAATATGATGCGCGGCCTTGGTGGCGGTATGCCCCCTGGCGGCGGATTACCCCCCGGTGGTTTTCCAAAGTTTTAGTCTGTAAAAAATCCATATTTATGCGCAAAAACAGCCGCTGAATAAAGAGGTTTCCTTTACAAATTATTTCGCGTAATATACCGCGCCTTTCCTAGGGTCGTAGCAAGTATCTGTTGCGCGGCATTTGGATAAGATTAAACAGACAATTTGTGGCGTTATAAAACGTCCAAAAACAGGGTATCAGTAAATGGTAACAATTAGATTGGCTCGCGGTGGTTCAAAAAAACGTCCGTTCTTCCACATTACAGTTTCAGACTCACGTAAAGCACGTGATGCTCGTTACATTGAGCGTATTGGGTTTTTTAATCCTATCGCGCGCGGTGGTGAAGAGCGTTTACGCATTGACTTGGATCGCGCTAACTACTGGCAAGGCCAGGGTGCTCAAGTAAGTGACCGAGTAACTTCGCTTTTGAAAGAGGCTGCTAAGCTAGCAGCATAAGAGGTCTTATCCTATGAGCAATAACTCAATTGTTCAGGGAACCCTCATTATTGGGCGCATCACTGCGGTTTTTGGTGTGCGCGGCTGGGTGAAGCTGTCGTCTTTTACTCAGCAACCAGAAAAGATTTTTGATTATCAGCCATGGCAGGTTGATAAGCAGGGCAAAAATCAAACCATTGAAGTGGATGAATGGAAAATTCACGGTGATGGATTGGTGGCTCGCCTAAAAGGTATTGATGATCGCGACGTTGCACGTGAATGGTGTCAATTAGATATCAGGGTAGGCCAAGATGCTCTCCCAGACTTGCAAGATAGTGATTATTATTGGCATCAGCTTCAGGGTTTAGTGGTTTATAGCCATTATGGAGATAGTATCCAGAGGTTGGGAAAAGTCTCTTCAATGCTAGAGACTGGTGCCAATGATGTGATTGTTGTGACTGGTGATGCTGAGAGTATAGATCGTAACGAACGGTTAATACCCTACGCAAAACAATATGTCACAAATATTGACTTAGAGTCGCAGAAAATTGATGTTGTCTGGGATCCTGATTTTTAAGAAATCGGTTATTTAACGGAGGTCTGGTTATGAAAATAGCATTGATTACTCTGTTTCCAGAAATGTTTGAAGCACTCACTGGTTATGGGATCAGTAGTCGTGCGGTTAATCAGGGGTTATTAGAGGTTTCTAGCTTCAACCCAAGAGATTTTACCGATGACCCTCATGCAACCGTAGATGATCGTCCCTATGGTGGCGGCCCAGGTATGGTCATGACGATTGAGCCGCTTCGCAAAGCGATTAGCGCGGCTAAAGATTGGATACAGGGCGAACCCTTAGTGGTTTACCTATCGCCTCAGGGCAAGGTTCTGCAACAGACAGCAGTCAACCAGTTTGCAACAGGGCAGTCATTAATTTTGATTGCTGGTCGCTACGAAGGAATTGACGAGCGATTAATTGAGCTCGAAGTGGATCAAGAGTGGTCCATTGGTGATTATGTGTTAAGCGGGGGTGAATTGCCCGCAATGGTGTTTATGGATGCACTTATAAGGCAGTTGCCTGGTGCTCTTGGTCATAAAGAGTCAGCAAATCAGGATTCATTTGCTGATGGAATTTTAGACTGTCCCCATTTCACAAGGCCTGAAAAATACCAAGGCCTAGATGTACCAGAGGTTTTACTTTCTGGTAATCATGAAAAAATTAGACAATGGCGACTTAAGCAGTCGCTGTTAAGAACGAAGCAAAGAAGACCGGATTTATTGGAAAAGCTTGAGCTCAATGATGAGCAAAAAGCCCTTCTTAAGGAATGAGAGTAATGCGCTGGCAGATGATAGCAAAGGATAAGCTATCCTCTCTGTACAGAGCTCTAAATCAGGTGGCTTGCCACCAACCAATGTATATTGAGGAGCAAAAAAATGTCAAATAAGACGCCTATTATCGCTGCAATTGAAAAAGAGCAGATGGGTAAGCAAATCCCTGAGTTTGGTCCAGGTGATACAGTTTCAGTTAAAGTAAAAGTAAAAGAAGGTAGCCGTGAAAGACTTCAGGCCTTTGAGGGTGTTGTTCTAGCTAAGCGTAATCGTCAGCTTAATTCAGCTTTTACTGTTCGTAAAATTTCAAATGGTATCGGTGTGGAGCGTACGTTCCAGACTTACAGCCCATTAGTGGATAGCATTGAAGTGAAGCGTCGAGGTGCTGTACGTCGCGCTAAACTTTATTATCTTCGTGACCGTTCAGGAAGATCAGCAAGAATTAAAGAAAAACTTGCTAAGTAACTATCTGAAAAGGCGACCTTATAGGTCGCCTTTTTTTTAATCTTTTTTCCTCCTTCCTTTCAGTAATTTCCTCAGAAAATACCGCCGTTAGAGTCTATGCTTAACTCATTGTAGTAGGGCGAGGTAGGCCTATCTTTAAGTAATCTTGGTAATGTCTGCCATTTATCGATGAGTTAATGACGAGGGGAAAAGGATGTTTTATACTCATATAAATAAAAAGGGTGCGGAACGCATAAAAAATTGCTTTTGCGCATTAAAGTTAATTAATTTTATTTCTGGCGTGGGTGAAAAGAACTGATGCATATTCTTATTGTTGACGACCACGCTTTTGTTTGTGCAGGGCTAAAAGCGACCCTGCTTGATACTTTGGATGATATTCAGGTCACTACCACCGAAAGAGGTGAAGAGGTTTTATCAATTCTTGGCAAAGAAGATATTGATATAATTATCTTAGATCTATTTATGCCAGGGGGTTATGGTGGGTTTGGATTGATTGGTTTGCTTCATGAGCGATACCCTAGCCTGCCTATTATCGTGCTTTCAGCCTCTGAAAATTCAACCCATATTAGAAAGTGTTTTGAATTGGGTGTTACTGGCTTTGTTACCAAGTCTGCCCCCAAAGAGGCCCTAATTGAGGCGATTGCCAAGGCATTAGAGGGTGAGCGTTATGTGCCGAAATATCTTATTGAGTCTGTAGCTGAGGTGGCTCGTGTTTTTGATGAGGTAGACTCTGGCGTCAATGTAGAAATTATTGCCGAGTTAATTACTGATAGGCAGTTTGATATTTTGAGCTGTATAAGTCGCGGTCATTCAAATAAACAAATTGCCCGCGAATTAGAGCTTTCGGAAAACACGGTTAAGGTGCATGTAAGCGCTATGCTCAAATCCTTAGGATTAAGTAATCGAACACAGGCAGGAATTTTGGGCCAAAAATTAGGTCTGGCAGAGTCAGTGGATATTGAGGCGGGTGTTTAGCCGAATATTTTCAGTAAACAATAATAATATATAAGCAACTTTTTACGTTGCCTTATAAGAAAGTAACAGAGGAAGTAATGCATGAAGGGTAATTCACTAAGGCTACCATTTTTGATGGTAGCCCTATCCGCTTCGACTCAGGTTTTTTCTGCGCAGGGGCTTCTGACTGAAGAAGACATATTTGCTGAGATTGACTCGGTTACCGGCGTAACTCATCTTAAGCAATCATTAAGTCAGGTTCCAGCCGCTGTCACTATTATTGATAGGCGAACCATAGAGGCTTCAACAGCCCTTAACTTAGTGGATTTATTTCGTTTAGTGCCTGGATTTCAGGTTTATTTTATTCATGGCAATAAGCCCGGTGTAACCTATCATGTTCCCGGTGGCGATTATTCGCGTCGATTAGAGGTGAAAGTTGATGGGCGCTCTGTTTATGAGCCACTTTTGTCATCGGTAGAGTGGAATACCATAGGTGTTGATATTGATGATATTGAATACATTGAAGTGGTTCGAGGCTCTAATACCGCGGCCGATGGTAGCAATGCGTTTATCGCATCCTTTAATATAGTGACGCGCTCTCCATTGGCGGATGCAGGGACTAAATTCAGTGTTCAACATGGTAATCAGGGAATCAAGAGTCGAGCAATTTCACATTCTTCTCAATATGACCAGTTAACGACGAATTTCACCTTAAAAGCTAGCGATAGTCAGGGTTTCGAAGATTTTGATGGAAAGGATATTTCTGACTCGGCTGATACATTTACTGTGAGATATCAAGGTTTATGGACACCTACGGTAACTGACAGTATTAATTTTCAATTAGGCACAGGTGATACCAAAACTACCATTGGCCCCAGTGACTATAAAAAGCGTCACTGGAAAAATAAATATCAACATTTCAATTGGAAGCGCATAGCCAATGAGTGGAGTGATGTTGAGTTAGTGCTTTACCATAATGAAATTGATTTTGTGGATAATGACGATTCTTATGATGTTGCAACAACACTTTATCTTTATGGTGCCAATGAAGATGGTAAGTCACTGCATCAGCTTATGGGCGGTGATCTTGTTCTGCCATCAGAGATTCAGCAAGTATTAGCAAACGGATCAAACCAAATCATCGCTCAGCCAACCTATGCTCATTTCTCTGATCGCTGGGATGCTGAGTTAAGATCGAATATTTATAGTATTGATGATTTGCGTATGAGCCTCGCTGTGGGTAGTCGCCATGATAGTTTTGAAACTGAATTGTTTTTAGGTGGCCCGGGTCGGATCAGTCAGGTCAGTAATCGTTTGAACGCCAATTTGGAGTGGACTGCCTCGGATGCACTGACAATAAATCTGGGTAATGCCCTTGAAAAAATAAGAAATAAAGATAATACGAATTCCTATCGCGCTGCTGCCAATTATCAACTCTCCAAAAAGCATATATTTCGATTAGCTGGGAGTCATAGTTACCGAGATCCAACGCTATTAGAAGTAAACCAAAATTCGATCTACACCTACGATAATCAAGGTGAGAAAATTACTCTTTATACTCGCGTTAGATCGGATAATGATATTGCCACAGAGAAGCAAATCAGTCGTGAAATAGGTTATCTGGGTTTATTTGATGATAAAAAATTATCCCTTGATATTCGTATTTTTGATGAAGAACTTACAAACCTTATTGGTGAGCGAAGAGAGCCATCAGTTGGTCCACTTAAAGATATTGCAAAAACTGTTAATATTATTGATAACATTGAAAATATGAAATTAAAGGGCGTTGAGTGGCAGTTGCAGTATAGGCCCACAAATCAATTATTGCTGAGCCTTAATCATAGCTATTTAGTGGCTGAAGGCGATAGCTGGTATGGCTATGATAAGCATGACGATGCCGCTTCTGAGAATGATCATATTCTAGATCTAGATAAAACGGTGCCAGAGAATATGGCTAACTTGCTGGTTAGCTATGAAATGTCTGGGGGGCTTAAATTCAGCGGCTCCTATCATTATAAGGAAGGTTACAAGCCAAAACCGGGTGCAGTTAGCTTGCCAAGTCATTCGCGATTTGATTTTAAAGCGTCTAAACGCTGGTTTAGCCAAAGTAATTGGATGGAGTTATCCTTAACCGCACAAAATGTTGGCGATGACTATCAAGAGCATTTTTCATTTAATAAGTTCGAAAGTCTCTATGTACTTGGATTTAAGCTCGGATCTAACTAAAGCGTAATTAGTAAGATGAAATTTATAAAGGTAATAACAGTTAATGCATAAATTTATTCATATAAGAATAATTATTAATAAGGTAGGTAGAATTTTCAACCTATCTTGCTTTTGTGTGCTTATGTGTTTTTTGTTTTTGTCTGCTAATGCCGCTAGTGCTTCCAATGGAAAGGTTAGCCAAACTCACGCTTTATTTGTACTGAGTAAAGATAGTGCTAGCTATACCCATGTTGTTGATCTGATTATTACGGAATGGGCTAAAAATAATCAATACGCCATTGTTTTAAAAGAAGAGCAAAATAAATTAGAAATCATGCTCGATAAAACCGATATTGTTATCAGCCTTGGCACCAGTGCCGCTGAAGCTGTGTTTAAGAATAAGTCTAAAAAACCACATATAGTAACCTTAATAACCGAAAGTTCATTTGATAGTTTAGCTAAGCAGTATTTTGGCACTGAAGCCGTTGCGCTAGCTGCAGGTATAAGTCCCATACTCTTGGATCAGCCTTTTGAACGAAAAATTGCGTTGGCTAAAAAGTTATTGCCAAAGGCTAGTCGCGTAGGAGTTATGTTAGGTTCGGCAACAAAAGAAAAAATTACAACCTATAATAATTCTATTATAGATAGAAAGATGAAGCCGCAAACATTAGTTATTGATGCTGGTAAGAACCCAATACGTCAGCTTGATCCAATAATTAAACAAAGTGATGTATTTATACCTGTTGCCGACAGTCATCTTATTAATGTCACCACTGCGAAATGGATTTTACAGTTGAGTTATAGATACCGAGTTCCTGTTATTGGTTATTCATCAAACTTTGTTGATGCGGGGGCTCTTGCCTCTGTTTATTCCTCCGCCGAGGGTGTTGCAAAACAGACTCTAGAGCTTTTGAGTTCTGTGTTCCACAAAGACTATACTCATGCTGTGCACCAACCAAAATTCTGTACGGTGAAATTTAATACTAACGTTGCCTGGTATTTGAATCTAACCATACCGGATGAGCTTGCAATTGAAGCCGGTCGATGTGAGTTATGAAGCTCCCTTTTGATCACAACAGCATCTCAAGCCGATTAATCGTTACAGGGCTTTTACCATTAGCGCTTCTGAGTGTTTTAATGGCATTTTATTTTATATCTAACCAGCGTGCTGAAATGCTCAGTAATCTTCATGATACGGGCCATATTGCAGTCCGACAGGTGTCTCAAAACACAGCATTTGCACTCTATGCCGGTGATCGAAAAAGACTGGATGCACTAAGTTATGCAACCTTAGAGACGCCTTCAGTTGAGGGTGTCGTTTTTTACAGTTACAAAGATAATGAACAAATAAAAATTGGCAGTATCGGCCCATCTAACGGGGAAATACCTGCAAATGTTGATATTAGCGTACCCTTCGAAATGGGGGGTTATTGGTATTTTTATTCAGAAATAATCTCTGAGCGCTCACCTATAATGGATTTTGAAGAGGAGGTTGAATATGAGCCTGAAAAAATCGGTTGGGTACTTGTCTCCCTGAGTGACAAAATTCTTCGTCAAAAAGAACGGAGTTTTGTCCTAACCGCGGCAACGGTGGTTTTATTAAGTTTATTATTAGCTTTCTGGCTGTCTATTCGCATCAGCCGAACCGTTTCGGAGCCGCTGGAAACACTTAAAGATGTTGTTGGGAAAATGGAGGCTGGGGATTTAAATCCGGTGGCCAATGAAACGGGAATTTCTGAGTTAGCCAAATTGGCGCGAGGTATCAACAGTTTGGCGGATAGCGTGCGTGAATCCAATCAATTGATGCAAAGTGAAATTGATCGAGCCACTCAAGAGCTCAAGAAAACGTTGACTGATCTTGAGAAAGCGATGCGAACTAAGGATCAATTTTTAGCCAGAATGAGTCATGAACTCAGAACGCCTCTAACCGCGGTTCTTGGGTTCTCTAAAATGCTGCACGATGAAGGAGAGGAACTGAATCGTAATGAGCAGCTAAGAGTGATTCAGCGATGCTCAACGGTTCTTCTAACCATGATTGACGATGTGTTGGATTTTTCTCGGGCAGAGCGAAGTGGCTTTACCTTGAATATTGTCGCCTTTGAGCTTGATAAGTTAGTGGAGGATTTGAACGCTTTATTTACTCGAGAGGCAAGCAATAAAAATCTTAGCTTAAATATAGATCTGGATAACACTGTACCTGTTTATCTATTTGGCGACCCAGTTCGGTTGGCTCAAGTTATTAGTAATGTACTCAATAATGCGATTAAGTTTACTGAATCTGGATCAATAGGCCTAGCGATAACTATCCAACAGAGTAATCAGGATAAAGTGGTCTTAAAGTTTGTTATTACGGATACGGGTAAGGGCATTGCTAAGCCAAAAATCCCTAGCCTTTTTGATCCGTTTATTCAGGAAGATACTTCGATTAACCGTCGCTATGGTGGCAGTGGTTTGGGGCTATCAATCGCTAAGCGTCTAGTGGTTGCTATGGGAGGCGACATCAATATTGATAGCGAAGTCGGTCAGGGAACAACGGTTGCCTTTACCTGCGAGTTTACTCACAACGAAAATGCTATTGCGGCAAAGCAGATTGAAGATATTAATCAGCAGTTAGCGGGAGATATGTTATCTGGTGTCAGTATTTTGGTTGCTGAAGATAATGAGTTTAATCAGCAGTTATTAGTCAAACTTTTAGAGCATCATGGTGCAGTTTGTAAGGTGGCTAATAATGGTCAAGAGGCTATTAATATGTCAGCGGCTGATATTTTTGATGTGATACTTATGGACCTTCATATGCCAATTGTTGACGGCATGGAAGCGACTAAAAATTTGGCAAAGAATGTAGGTAGCCCACCCATAATAGGTTTAACTGCGGATATTACGGATTCAGTAAAGCGTCAATTAATGGATGCAGGTGCAAAAAGTGTTCAGCAAAAACCCATTGATGAAATCAAACTAATGAATACAGTTTTAGAGGTTTTGAAGCCAAAATCTGAGCAAACTCAGTTCTCAGGGGAGGGGATGCTGTCTTCAGTGATCCCGATTGCTGATTTAAAAAAAGAAATCGAAAGGAATCTAGATAGTCTTGAAGCGAGTTTTCGAGACCGCGACCAGGCTGCAATGAATTCGTTACTTCATGATTTAATGGGGTTTTGTGGGTTGTATGGTATATCTGAAATTCGCGCCTTAGTGGTTGAACTAAGGGGTTCAGAGATTGATGCAGCGAGCACCAATAGTAAAAGCTTCGAGATAATTAACCGAATACGTCAATATATGGAAACGTCGGCTAAATTTAAATCCACTGAACCTGTTCAATGAATCCAGTACAGAAGGATTAGTACATCCGTATTAACGCATCAGTGTAATATTAATTTGGCTGATTATGATCTAAATTTACTAGTACAGGATCAACTGTCCCAGTAGGAAGCTTTAAATGGATTTACATTGGTTAGCAAGCACAATCCCCAACACCATTGTTAAGTCTCTGCAGTTTCATCTTTTCGGTCAAAAAATTTGCTCGATGGATGTCGGGGCTGTTGTTTCATGGTAGTCATCATATGGCAACAGGGTAGTTGCTATGTACCATAGATGGTACAGGTTGATCTTGTTATTTACTCCCTCTTTAAACCTCGCTCCCGCGAGGTTTTTTTTATCAAAAATAAACTTTGTATAAAATTTACAAGAAGTTCTTCTCTCAAAGCCGTATCCGTCATAGACTATAAAAAATTTAATTTGGATGAATATGAAAAAAACCAAGTCCAACAGGGATGCCTTTGCCGATCGAGAAGCATCTAAATATGAAAATCCTATTCCGAGTCGAGAATTTATTCTAGATTTTTTGGAGCAGAGTATTGGCCCATTGACCCATGAGGCTGTCTGTAAGGATTTAGAACTGTCTGATGCTGATCAGGTTGAAGCCATGCGCCGTCGACTCAATGCGATGGAGAGAGATGGCCAGCTAGCACGCAATCGCCGTGGCGGATATGGCACTCTAGGTAAACTGAATTTGGTTAAAGGTCGCGTGATAGGTCACGCTGAGGGTTATGGCTTTGTCACGCCGCTAAGCGGTGAGGGTGATGATATTTATCTGTCTAGTGCTCAGATGCGCCGAGTTTTTGATGGCGATATTGTTCTCGTACGAATTGCAGGTTGGGATCGTCGAGGCCGTCCCGAAGGCTCTTTGGTCGATGTTGTAGAGCGCTCGACACAACAACTTGTGGGTCGTTATTTTCGTGAAAGCGGAATTAATTTTGTGCGGCCAGATAATCCTAGAATCAGCCAAGATATTTTAATTACCGGCGAGCGGCCCTGTGCTGCTGAGCCTGGCCAGATCGTTGTTGTAGAGATCTTAGAACCGCCCACGCGAAATAATTTGCCGGTTGGCTTTGTGTCTGAGGTATTGGGTGAACATTTGGATCCAGGTATTGAAATTGATATGGCGATCCGTAACTACGGTATCCCTCATCAGTGGCCGGATGAGCTGGTTGCTGAATCCGATGAAATTCCGTCCGAAATTACTCATTGTGACAATAGAATTGACCTAAGAGCGATTCCACTTATTACCATTGATGGTGAAGATGCCAGAGACTTTGATGATGCGGTTTTCTGTCAGCCCCTAGAGGGCGGAGGTTGGCAGTTAATTGTTGCTATTGCCGATGTGTCCCATTACGTTAATGTGGGATCGGCACTGGATAAAGAAGCTTTTTCGCGCGGTAATTCTGTGTACTTTCCAAATCATGTTGTCCCTATGCTACCGGAAAAGCTATCTAATGGCTTATGTTCTTTAAATCCATCTGAGGACCGGTTCTGTATGGTCTGTGAAATGCAGATTAGTGACAAAGGGCTTATTGAGGGTTATCAGTTTTACGAAGCAGTGATGCATTCTCATGCTCGCATGACATACACTCAGGTTGCACAAATAGTTTCTGAGCAAAACCAACAGGAAGAATCTGCCGTTAGGCAGCAATTTTCAGCCATATTACCTCAGGTTGATGCTTTACAGGGGCTTGCGCAGCAGTTACAAAAACGTCGCAGTCAGCGTGGGGCTATTGATTTCGATACCCAAGAAACCCGCATTCTGTTTGATAGTAAGCGCAAAATTAGCCAAATTATTCCTGTTGATAGAACGGATGCTCATCGCTTAATTGAAGAGTGTATGCTGTGTGCTAATCTCTGTGCCGCAGAATTTTTACAAAAGTCGAAATTACCCGCCCTATACCGTGTCCATGAGGGCCCTAGCGAAGAGCGATTAATATCTGTTCGCGATTTTTTAGGCGAATTAGGTATAGGTTTAGGGGGTGGCGATGATCCGCTGCCAATGCATTATAGGCAGGTACTAAACGGCGTTAAACATCGCGATGATGCACAGATTATTCAGTCTGTCTTATTAAGATCTATGAGCCAAGCAGTGTATCAATGTGAAAACTTAGGTCACTTTGGTTTGGCATTTGATGCCTATACGCACTTCACCTCACCTATTCGAAGATATTCAGATCTGTTAGTCCATCGTGCTATTCGCAGTCTGATAAAAAGTGGTAAAAAATCGCCACATATTCGTCGCCCCGATCATTCTTCAGCGGATGACAGGCAGGTTTACTATCCCTATGAGTTAGGTTCTCTTGAAGAGGTGGGTCAGCATCTTTCGGTAACCGAGCGTCGTGCAGATGAGGCTACTAGAGATGTGGTTAATTGGCTCAAATGCGAATTTCTTATGGACCATGTGTCTGAGCAGTATACCGGGGTAGTCAGTGCGGTAACTGGGTTTGGCTTGTTTGTTATGCTGGATGAATTGATGGTTGAGGGACTGATTCATGTGACTGGCCTACCAAAGGATTATTATCATCATGAAGCGACACAGCATCGTATGGTTGGTGAGAGAACCGGTAGAGTCTTTCGCTTAGGCCAAAAGGTTCGCGTTCAGGTGGTTCGCGTTAATTTAGAAGAAAGAAAGATTGATTTTGAGCTTATCGATAAAGGCTCAAAGGAAATTCAAAACCCTAAAGCAACATCAACAAAAAAACAGCATGATGATAGGCCAAAAAAAAATAGAGCTAAGAAATCACCTAAGAGTCGACGCAAGTCCGAGGGTAATACCAATAAGGCGGGTGCTAAACGAAAGCGAAAATCTCGGCGTTAAGCGCTGAGATGGCTGGGAATGAGCTCATTGAGTAAGGCGCCGATATAGTCAATAAATACGGTGCCTATATCATGGGTATAAAAATCGGCATCGCTACTACCAAGAGCGAGTACACCAAGGGGTTCCGATGAGTTTAGTGGCAGTGCTATCACCGAGCCTATACTCGTGGCAGGCTGCTTGAAGAGAAGTTTAATTTGTTCTTCTCGCAGAACCCCGCTAACCGCTTTTTGCGCATTTAATAGGCTGCTTATTTTTGATTTTGCGTCTTCTTCTGAGATCATATTAGCCGAATTTTTTGATGTGAATACGCCCTTATCTATTAGGGTTAGGCTGTAAAACTCAGTATTGAAGTCGTTTTTAAGGCTAGTATCTAGGGCCTCTATCAAGCTGTTAAGGTCTTCAGCCTGTATAAGTTTGAGTACTAGTTGATTGGTTTTTGCCAGCAATTGGTCGTTATTTTTTGCTGTCTCAATCAACTTTTCTACCTGTGCGCTTAGGGCTTTATTTTTATCGCGCATGATAGTGATTTGGCGTTCAACCAGTGAAATAGCTTTGCCACTATCGTGAGAGACGTTAATAGCCTCTAGGGTATCGGGATTTTCTTCAAAAAAATTCGGGTGCGCAGTTAAATAATCACGCACTGATTGCAATTCTTTTGCCTGCGCTTTTTTCGTTGTCATAGTTTAATCTTTCCGTGAAAAACAGTTTCTGCAGGACCGGTCATAAGAATAGGCTGGTCTTCTCCCTGCCACTCAATGGTCAGCTTGCCGCCCAGCAATTGAATCTCAATAGTATTGTCCACCAAACCCTGCTGAATAGCGGCTACTGCAGCTGCACAGGCACCAGAGCCACAGGCCTGAGTTTCACCTACACCGCGCTCGTAAACACGCAGCGCAATATTTTGACGGTCAATTATCTGCATAAAGCCTACATTGACACTTTCTGGGAAAATTTCATGCGCCTGAATAAGTGAGCCGATGGTTCTTACGTCTGCATGATCTATATTTTCAACCTGAAGAACTGCATGGGGATTGCCAACGGATAGAGCGGCAATCTGCAGGCTGTTGTTGTTGATATCAATGTTGTACAGGTCGTTCTGCTGGTCAGATAGTAAGGGTATATCTGCAGGGATAAAACTGGGTGCGCCCATGTTAGCGGTGACCATATTTTTGGAATTAGAATGTATTTCCATAACACGGTTTTTGGTCTGTATGCGTACAGTTTTGTTACCAGAAAGCTGCTGATCAGCAATGTATCGTCCGATGCATCGAGCGCCATTGCCGCATTGCTCCACTTCGGAGCCATCGCAATTAAATATGCGGTAGTTAAAATCGATATTTTTATCTGTAGGCGGCTCAATAACTAGCACCTGATCACAGCCAATGCCCAAATTACGGTCAGCTATACGCTTAATGGTTTCTGTCGTCAGTCTGATACTTTGACGAACAGCATCGAGCACCACAAAATCATTGCCTAAACCATGCATTTTGGTAAATCTTGTCTGCATTCTGCGACGCTCCATTAGGATTCTTCTATCAACTGTTCACCGCGAACAAGATCCTCTAGGGTTTCTCTTGCTCGCACTAGATGAATTTTTTCATTGTCGATCATCACTTCAGCGACTCTCGGGCGGCTATTGTAATTAGAGCTCATGGTGAAGCCGTAGGCGCCTGCAGATGAAAGATACAGATAATCACCCTCAGATATTGATAATGCTCTGTCTTTGGCTAAAAAGTCGCCAGTTTCGCATACCGGGCCAACAACGTCATAAATTGCACTGTGCTCAGATTCTGTATCCACTGTATTGATATCCATCCAGGCGTCATACAGGGCTGGTCGCAGCATATCATTCATAGCGGCATCTACGACGGCAAAGTTTTTATCGCCATTCTTCTTAATCACCTGCACCTGCATTAATAGGATACCTGCATTGGCAGTAATAGAACGGCCCGGCTCCATAATCAGTGTTTCAGTGCGGCCTTCTAGCAAGGGGGCTAGAGCATCCATGTAGCTCTCTAGAGAGGGCACTACTTCGTTTTGGTAGCACACACCTAGACCACCACCAATATCGAGGTGATGGAGTTTTATGCCCGCATCAGCAAGGCGATCTACCAGAACTAAAAGGTGTTTCATGGCATCTATAAACGGCGTGATATCGGTAAGCTGTGAGCCAATATGGCAGTCGACACCTACCACAGCGATACTCTCCATCTGTGCCGCCTGTTGATAGACATCAAAGGCTCGACTGATGTCGATGCCAAATTTATTTTCTTTAAGGCCGGTAGAGATATAGGGGTGAGTTTTTGCATCTACATCTGGATTGACTCTTAATGAGACTGGAGCTATCTTATTGACTTCAGTAGCAGTCTTATTTAATAGTCTAAGTTCAGATTCAGATTCAACATTAAAACAGTGAATACCCACTTCCAATGCACGACGCATTTCATCGGCTGTTTTTGCCACACCAGAATAAACAACCTTGGCTGGATCGCCGCCGGCCATTAATACACGCTCTAATTCGCCAGCAGAAACAATATCAAAGCCCGCGCCAAGCTTGGCAAGAGTCTGTAACACTGCAATATTAGAGTTAGATTTCACGGCATAGCAGATAAGATGGTCGCGAGAAGCTAAGGCGCGCTGATAGTTAAGAAAGTTCTCACTAATAGCTGCTTTGCTGTAGGCATAACAGGGCGAGCCCTGTTGTTCGACGATGGTTTTTAACGGCACCTGTTCCATTATTCGTTGGTTGCCAACCGTTTTAACTGAGCTATGCATGCTTATTTAGACTCCGCATTTTGTGAGGATGCTGTTTCATCCGGTAAGTATAAGTCACCCGTATTACCGCAGCTAATGAGGCCGCAGACTAGTAAAAGGCAAAGAAGCATAGGGAATCGTTGATGCATGTTCTGTTTCCATGGAAAAAGCAGTAGTATAGCGGTAGTAACCAACCACACTCAAACAATTATGCACAGCATTTGCTGACAGGTATTTTTAACTATGACTGAAGCCCAGTTTAACCAAATCGTCGACGAGCTCATGTTTTCAATTGAAGAAAGTATTGATGATAGCGGTGCGGATATAGATTACGAAAATACTGCCGGTATGTTGACCATTACCTGTGAAGCTAACGGCTCGCAAATCATTTTATCGCGCCAGCCAGCACTAGGTGAGGTTTGGTTGGCTGCAAAGTCAGGTGGCTTTCACTTTAAATTAGATGCTGAATCCACCGAGGCTATCTGGCGCAATACTGTTAGCGGCGAGCCTTTGATAGAGATGCTGGCCGCTGCCTGCCTTGCGCAATCCGGTGAGCAGGTTAACTTCGACTTTTAACTAACGCTAATGCGCGTTTGGCTGCAGCTTTAACCTGTTCTGGCGCTGTTCCACCCTGGTGGTTTCTGGCGGCCACTGATCCTTCTAAGGTAAGAACTTCAAAGACGTCATGATCGATAAGATCTGAGAAGCTTTGCAGTTCCTCGAGGCTCATCTCAGATAAATCTTTGTTGTTTTCGATACCATAGGCAACTGCATTGCCGACTACTTCGTGAGAGTCTCTGAAAGGAGTTCCCTTACAGACCAAATAGTCTGCCAAGTCGGTCGCTGTGGAGAACCCTCTGCGCGCGGCTTCATACATAGAATCACGATTAGCCTGAATAGCGGGAATCATATCGCCAAAAGCGCGAAGACAGTCTTGTATAGTGTCCACGGTATCAAATAGGGGTTCCTTATCTTCTTGATTATCCTTGTTGTAAGCCAAAGGTTGTGACTTCATAAGGGTCAGTAAAGAAATAAGCTGTCCGGTAACTCTGCCGGTTTTACCTCTCACCAATTCTGGGACATCGGGATTTTTCTTTTGCGGCATAATCGAAGAACCCGTGCAAAAGCGATCAGGAAGATCAATAAACTGAAACTGTGCCGAGGCCCAAAGAATTAATTCCTCAGAAATACGTGAAAAATGTGTCATTAAAAGACTGGCAAATGCACAAAACTCAATAGCAAAATCACGATCACTGACAGAGTCCAAGGAGTTTTCTGAGGGTTTAGTAAAGCCCAGCTCATTGGCGGTAAAGTTTCTATCAATAGGATAGCTGGTGCCTGCAAGTGCTGCCGAGCCCAATGGACTTTGATTGAGTCGTTTACGGCAATCGCAAAGTCGCTCATAGTCGCGCTGAATCATTTCGTTCCAGGCTAAAAGATGGTGCCCAAAGGTCACTGGCTGAGCAGTTTGCAAATGGGTGAAGCCAGGCATAATTGTCGATGCCTCAGTACTGGCCAGTTCAATAATATTCTTCTGTAGTTGGCTGATCTGTGGCTTGATAGTATCAATTTGATCGCGCAGCCAAAGACGAATATCAGTAGCAACCTGGTCATTTCTGGAACGGCCGGTATGCAATTTTTTGCCCACAATACCGATGCGTTCAGTGAGCGCCGCTTCAATATTCATATGAACATCTTCAAGAATCTGTGACCAGACGAATTGGCCCTGATTAATCTCTTCGCCAATTTGTTCAAGGCCATCAATAATTTGTGTGAGCTCATCAGTCGTAAGAACACCTACTTTGGTCAGCATCTTGGCATGGGCAACAGAGCCTTGAATATCTTGCTGGGCTAGACGTTGATCAAAATCAACGGATGCAGTAAAACGTGCTACGAAGGTATCTACTGGCTCGTTAAAGCGCCCGCCCCAAGAGGCATTAGTCGTTGAATTGTCGCGCTTATTACTGTTGTTTTTATCAGATTTACTCATCGAGTTTTTTGCCCAAAAGATGTAATTTGAAGCGATTATAGCTAATCCTGATGCTTGGGGGCTAGAAGTTAGCCCAGATCCATGGTTTTTTTTTAATAAACCGCTGGTTTTAAAAGGTTTACTCTGACAAATTGGCTGAAATTGATGATAATGACAGCCTAGACGTTAAATTAGGTTAAAGCCGTGACCAATAAAATTCGTATAGCCACAAGAAAAAGCCCCTTAGCTTTATGGCAGGCTGAATATGTTAAGGCCGAATTGCTTCATTATCATCCTCAATTGCAGGTTGAGTTAGTGGCAATGAGTACCCGTGGAGACAAACTATTGGATGCTCCTTTGGCTAAGGTCGGTGGGAAAGGGTTATTTGTCAAAGAGCTTGAGCTGGCAATGTTGGAGGGCAGGGCAGACATTGCCGTGCATTCAATGAAAGATGTGCCCATGGAATTTCCTGAGGGGTTGGGCTTGCAGGTCATCTGTGAGCGAGAGGATCCCACGGATGCCTTCGTATCAAATAACTATACCGATCTTTCTCAGTTACCCGATAATGCGGTTGTTGGCTCTTCTAGCTTGCGCCGCCAAACTCAAATTCGTGCGCAGTTTCCAAATTTACAAATTAAAGATTTGCGCGGCAATGTTAATACCCGATTAGATAAACTGGATAATGGGGAATATGACGCGTTGATTCTTGCTAGTGCGGGATTAATTCGTTTGGATATGAGCCATAGAATCGCTTCCAGACTGAATACTGAGCTCTGCCTCCCTGCGGGTGGGCAAGGGGCTGTGGGTATTGAGTGCCGATCTAATGATGAAGCTATTTTAGCGCTTTTAAGTCCTTTACATCACCTGGATACAGCGAGCTGTGTGATAGCTGAGCGCGCACTAAATCGTCGATTACAGGGGGGCTGTCAGGTGCCAATTGCCTGTTTTGCAGAACTTTCATCTGACCGTCAGTCGATAGGTGTTAGAGGTCTGGTGGGTAGTGTTGATGGCCAGAAGATTTTACAGTCCCAGCTATCTGGCCCTGTGGCTAATGCGCAACAATTGGGTGAAGCCTTGGCAGACCAGCTGCTCGAGATGGGAGCCGGTGAAATACTTAGCGAAGTACTAGGGAATTAGTAATGCCTAATAAGTCGGTGTTAGTGGTCAGGCCATTGCGTGAGGAGGATGCATTCCTCAAGTTGCTGGATCAGGCTGGGATTCCTTTTAATTACATACCCATTATGAGTATCGATCCTGTAGCGGTAGACAGTGATAATTTTGCTCGAGCAACCGCTTGTATCGATGAGTTAGATCGATTTGATCAGGTAATTTTTATTAGCGCTAATGCCGCGGAAATTGGATTGCCAATGATTGCTCAGCGTTGGCCTGAGATACCGAAAAATACAGAGTTTCTCGCGGTGGGTCAGCAGACTGCTGATGTTTTCTCGGCCTATAATTACCCCGTGGGTTACCCGCAGCGTCAACCTAACACCGAAGGTTTACTGCAAGAGCTTGCGCAATTACAAGATTTAACAGCCCGGTCAGTGCTTATTTTGCGCGGCGGCAGTGGCAGGCAGACATTGGGTGATGAATTGGTAAGGCGTGGCGCTCAGGTAACCTATGCTGAGTTATACCAGCGTAATATTGATTCTAAATATCTTATCGAAGCGCAAAATTTTGCACCACAGGCCAGCTGTGTAGTTGTCCATAGTGGTGAGTTGTTACAAGCGATGGGCGTGCCTGCGGATAAGCATATACCCCTGGTAGTTCCCAGTGATAGAATTGCGCAATTAGCCCGAGAGATGGGATACCAAAGTGTGCAGGTCGCCAAGAATGCCTTACCCTCTTCGATGCACGAAGCGGTGTTGCAAGCGCTTTAATTAAATAATTGAGAAACAAGTGAAAATAATTATATGAAAGCCTCTATTTTAGCCAAACTGGATAACCTTGATGACCGCTACCAAGAGGTCGCTGCATTATTAAGTGATTCAGAGACAATTGCAGACCAAAATAGGTTTAGAGATTTGTCAAAAGAATATGCTGAGTTAGAGCCGGTGGTTAAGGCCTATGTAGACTATCGTGACGTGATTAATAATCTTCAAGAAGCCAAACTCCTACTTAAAGACTCAGATCCTGATATGCGAGCTATGGCACAGGATGAGCTTGCGGAAGCCGAGACTCAAAGAGTTCCCTTGGAGCTCAGTCTTGAGCGATTACTACTTCCCAAAGATCCTAATGACGAGAAGAATGTATTTCTCGAAATTCGTGCGGGTACTGGGGGTGATGAAGCAGCTATCTTTTCGGGTGATCTATTTAGAATGTACAGTCGCTTTGCGGAAGGTAAGCGCTGGAAGGTTGAGGTCATCAGTGAAAGTGAAGGTGACCATGGTGGCTATAAGGAAATTATTACTAGAATCGTTGGCAAAGGCGTTTATTCCCTACTCAAGTTCGAATCTGGTGCGCATCGTGTTCAGCGGGTGCCTGAAACTGAATCTCAGGGTCGAATTCATACCTCAGCCTGTACGGTAGCGGTTATGCCCGAGGCGGACGAGCAGGATGCGATCGAGATTAATAAAGGCGATTTGCGTGTGGACACATTTCGTGCCTCGGGGTCGGGTGGACAGCACGTCAATAAAACCGATTCTGCTATTCGTTTGACGCACCTGCCTTCGGGTATTGTTGTGGAATGTCAGGATGAGCGTTCACAGCATAAAAATCGCGCCAAGGCAATGTCAGTGCTTCAGGCGCGTTTAAATAATGCGCAATCTGATGCGGCGGCTCAAGAGCAGTCTGAGCAACGCAAAAATTTAGTCGGAAGCGGCGATCGCTCTGAACGTATTCGTACCTATAATTTTCCACAGGGGCGAGTCACAGATCATAGAATCAATCTGACGCTATACAAGTTAGGTGAGGTCATGGAGGGGAGTTTGGGCGAAATTGTCCAGCCTTTGATTAATGAATTCCAAGCTGAACAGCTTGCCAGTCTTGCCGACTAACAGCCATCATTATGGCTAATGTTTCCGATCTTCTAAAATATTCAGATCAGCTGCAATCCACCAGTGATTCAGCGCAGCTGGATTGCGAGTTATTACTTTGTTACGTATTGGATGTTGACCGAACTTGGCTGCGAACCTGGCCGGAAAAACCAGTTTCAAAGTCTTTAGAGGCTAAGTTTTGTGCTTTGCTTGAGCATAGAATTCAGGGTCAGCCCATTGCTTATCTTGTAGGTTCTCGTGGATTCTGGTCGATGGATTTGCAAGTTTCACAGGATACCCTGATACCGCGACCCGAAACTGAGTTGTTAGTTGAGCTTGCATTAAATTTAAGGTTGCCCAAAAAAAGCCATGGATTGGACTTAGGTACCGGTACTGGTGCCGTTGCCCTAGCCTTGGCGACTGAGCGACCCGATATGAATTTTATCGCTGTAGATTATCAGGTTGGCGCTGTTAGTTTGGCTAATAAAAATTGCCAAACTCTAGGACTTTCCAATGTTAATATTTTTCAAAGTGACTGGTTTGACTCGTTGCAGTTATCAGGCAATCAATTTGATTTGATTGTTAGTAATCCTCCCTATATTTCTGTAAATGATCCTCATCTCCAGCAGGGCGATGTTCGTTATGAGCCCAATAGTGCATTAGTTTCTGGTGTTGATGGTTTGGATGATTTGAAAAAAATTATTGCTCAAAGCCCTTTGTACTTAAAATCCGATGGCTGGTTACTGCTTGAGCATGGTTTTGACCAGGGGCCTGCTGTTGTGCGCCTTATGATCGAGGCTGGCTTTCAAGAAGTCGTAACCCACAAAGATTATAATCAGATAGATCGCGTAACCCTTGGGCAATGGGCATAAATTCAACTGTGACTGTTTCGTTGGCTCGAAGGCTAGAAAAATATGATCGAAAAGAACAGGCAGGGCAGGGTTGGTTAATTTTTAAGCGGTTTAGGTGCATTTCTGCTACACTTGCCGCAAATTGACCATCGTGGCAAATGCATTTAGGCTTTTCGCCAGTATAAAAAACAAACAAAGTATCTATTAACTTGACTAAAAACTCTGAACAACCCAAAGACCAGCCGTCGCAAAAAAAACCTGCGCAAACTCAGGCTGGCAAAAACCGAAGCCCATCAAAATCTAATCGTCGAAAATCGCCAAAGTGGGATATTTCTCAGTTTGTTGTGGCCCCGCAAGAGGGAAAGTCTCGATTTCATGATTTTGATTTACCCGCAGAGCTTATGCAGGGTATTCAAAACATTGGTTTTGAATACTGCACGCCCATTCAGGCTGCTTCATTACCCCATACTTTGAATGGTTACGACCTAGTAGGTAAAGCGCAGACGGGTACAGGTAAAACGGCGGCTTTTTTGTTAAGTATTATTGCCGACCTAATCAAGCATCCTGTGGAGGGTGAGCGCTATTTAGGTGAAGCTAGAGCCATGATTATGGCACCTACTCGAGAACTAGCTATTCAAATTGCCGATGATGCTTCTAATTTGGTAAAGCATCTTGATTTAGGGGTTCACTGTTTGGTCGGTGGTATGGACTATGGTAAGCAGTTATCAAAACTCCAGCGCAAACACTGTGATATTTTGGTGGGTACCCCGGGCCGCCTTTTAGATTTTGCTAATAACCGAGATATTTACCTAGATCAGGTAGAGGTTCTGGTAATTGATGAAGCTGATCGCATGCTTGATATGGGATTTATCCCTCAGGTTAGACGTCTTGTGCAACTAACGCCCAAGAAAGAAGACCGTCAGACACTCTTATATTCAGCGACATTTACTCCCGATATTATGCGCCTTTCTCAATCTTGGACCTTTGAGCCGGTAATGGTAGAGATTGATGCAGAAAAGATAGCCACTGATACGGTTGAGCAGAAAATCTACATTGCCACTACTGAGGAGAAAATAATTTTACTGCAAAATATTTTGTTATCAGATGAGGTAGATTCGGTGATGGTTTTTGCTAATCGAAGAGATATTTGTCGAACATTGCATGAAAAGCTTCAGAAGCAGGGCTTCAAAGTAGGTATTCTGTCGGGAGATGTTCCGCAAAATCGCCGGATGAAAGCATTGGAGTCATTCAAATCTGGTGCATTAAAAGTGATGGTGGCTACAGATGTGGCAGGTCGAGGTATTCATGTTGATGGTGTCAGCCATGTGATTAATTACACCTTGCCGGAAGAACCTGAAGACTATGTGCATCGCATTGGTAGAACCGGTCGTGCTGGCAAAACAGGAACTTCCATCAGCTTTGCCTGTGAAGACGATGCCTTCCGTTTAGAGCCCATTGAGAAATTATTAGAGACCAAACTTAATTGTATAATGCCAGACCTTGCGCTTCTTGAGCCGCCAAAAACCAAAGCTTAAATCTAGCGAATGTTTTTGGTGGTTAGGCGTGGCGCATCAGCCTTTGTTTCTGGCGACCCCAGTCTTTCTCTTTAGAGTCCATGCGTTTGTCATAGGCTACCTTGCCCTTAGCTAGGGCAATTTCACATTTTACTAAATGACCTTTCCAGTAAAGGGTGGTGCAAACACAGGTTCGCCCCTTCTGTTTGATGGCATCTTCAATTCTTTTTAATTCACGGGCATTTAACAGTAGTTTACGCGTTCTTGTGGGCTCGGTGACGTAATGGGTTGAAACTGTATTTAACGGCGTGATATTAGTCCCTATTAGCCAGGCCTCGTTATCTTTCACAAACACATAGGTATCTGTCAGATTAACACTGCCGCCGCGCAAACTTTTCACTTCCCAACCCTGCAGGGCAAGACCTGCTTCGAACTTCTCTTCAATAAAGTAGTCGTGTCGAACTTTACGGTTTTGGGCAATTGTGTTGGATTGCTGTTTAGGTTTCTTTTTACTCATGGTAGGGATTATACGTTGACCATTGATTTTGTCATGACAAATTAAACTATTTATCTCAATCGTTTATGCTTATTCATACAGTCATTAATAAAAATCTACAATATTAGGTCAGAGCTGTAAAAATGTTTACAATTTAGCCTTCAATGATTAGGAGTTGATATGGCACTTCAGCAAAAAGGCATGCATGGCGCTTGGGTCAGTCGCTGGACTTTTATTATGGCGGCAACGGGTTCAGCCGTCGGGCTTGGGAATATGTGGAAATTCCCCTATGTTGCAGGTAGTAATGGCGGTGGTGCTTTTGTGCTGGTGTATCTTGCCTGTATTTTGCTTATTGGTGTGCCGGTTATGATGGCCGAGGTTATGCTGGGTCGCCATGGGCGAAAAAGCCCAATTAATTCCATGAGTGATATTGTCGATGAAAGCGGAGCAGATCGCCGATGGGCTTATTTAGGCTGGTTGGGGGTTGTGGCTGGTGTTCTGATTCTATCCTTTTACGCCGTAATAGCCGGCTGGGCAATGAGCTACATTATTGAAATGGGGTCTGGTGCTTTACGCGGTGTTGACGGCAATTCAGCCGCCGCCGCATTTACCAATTTACTCAATGATCCCTCAAGATTGATATTTTGGCAGACGGTATTTTTAGTACTCTGTGTTGCCGTAGTTATGGGTGGGGTTAAAAAAGGACTCGGAGTTGCCGTTGAGACATTAATGCCACTGCTGTTCTTTATTTTGATTGGGCTACTTATCTTTAGTATGTTTGAGGGAAATTTTAGTGCAGCGGTTAATTTCCTTTTTGATTTTAATTTTAATCAGCTCACTTGGCGTTCAGTGCTTGAAGCTATGGGGCAGGCATTTTTCACACTCAGTATTGGTATGGGTGCGATTATGGCCTATGGTGCTTACATGCCGCAAAAAGCGAGTATTGGCAAGACCATTCTAGTGGTGGCATTTTTTGATAGTGCCGTCGCTATTATCTCTGGACTGATTATCTTCTCTATTGTTTTTGCTACCCAAGGAATTGAGCCCAGTGCAGGCCCTGGTTTAATGTTTATCAGCTTACCGGTGGCATTTGGCACTATGCCAGGTGGACTATTAATTGGCGCAATCTTTTTTATCTTGGTTTCTATTGCAGCATGGAGTTCAGCTATTTCTTTGCTCGAACCCTGCGTGGCGTGGCTGGTTGAGGCTAAAAATATGAACCGATTTAAGGCCAATACAATTCTTGCGGTAGTGGTCTGGCTTCTTGGTTTAGGCACAGTTTTTTCCTTTAACCTATGGTCGGGTTATCAGGTATTTGGTTTTACATTCTTTGATTTTCTAGATTTTTTAACGGCCAACATTATGCTGCCAATTTCTGGCTTATTGATCGCATTATTTGTTGGCTATGTGGTGGATAAGAAAATTATTGATTCAGAAATGTTAGGTATTCAGCCCAAGGTGGCGTTAATATGGCGCTTTGCTTTGCGCTACCTTGCCCCACTAGCAATTGGCGCTGTTTTTATAATGGGCTTTTACGATAAATTCTTTTAGGGGTGTTAGTGACAAAGGTCAGCAGATCAGCATTGGTTCCATACTCAGCAGAGTCAATGTTCTGCTTGGTGAACGATGTGGCGAGCTATCCACAATTTATGGATGGTTGTCAGTCAGTTGAAATTATTGAGCACACAGAGCAACTTATGGTGGCCTCTCTGTGTTTAAAAAAAGCCGGTATTGAGGTTAATCTGACCACAGAAAATCAATTAGTACCGGGTTTAAGTATAGAGATGAGCTTGCAAGATGGACCCTTTAGTTCATTTAAGGGGTTATGGCAGTTTAAGGCACTTTCGGATTCGGCTTCAAAGTTGTCTCTTGATCTTGAGTTTGAATTTAAACGTCGAGGACTAGGCAGCGTTGCTGCTGGAATGTTTTCTGGGGTTGCTAACAATCTTGTAGATGCATTGTGCCGGCGAGCAGATGAAGTGTATAAATAGGAAAAAAAATGACAGCAGGTGAGACAAATATTATTGTTGAGGTAGCCTATGCGTTACCTGAAAAACAGGTGCTCAAAGAGCTGACTGTGGTAGAGGGAACCACTGCCCTAGAAGCGGTTAAGCAGTCCGGTATATTGGCCTTGTTCCCTGATATAGATATCGAAAATACCAAGATGGGTATATTCTCTCAGGTATTGGGTACTAAGGGTCTGGAAGCGCCAGAGGGCTATGTTCTTAAAGCCAGAGATAGGGTTGAACTTTATCGAGCCCTTATTGCTGACCCGAAAGAAGTACGACGTCGCAGAGCTGAAGAAGCTAAGGCACAAAAAACCGACTAATTATTCTGCAGTTTGATCAGCATCGGTTAATTGAAAATCCCCGGATACGCTTTGAAGAAGACCTTCGTTATCAAAGCTAAGCTGTAACTGACGCTCAGATCCTTTTCCTTTTGGGTCAACTCTGCTGTAAAAGTAATCCCAGCGTGAATTGTCAAAAGTATCGGTGGTCAGGGGCGTGCCTAAGATATATTGAACCTGAGACATAGTCATGCCGACTTTTAATTTGCTAACCATTTCTTGGTTGACTATGTTACCTTGTTGAACAGTGACTTTGTGAATACTTGGAAACTGAATCCAGCTACAACTAGAAATTAATGATAAACAGAGTAAGATCAAGATAGAATAAATACGCATTTGGGCTTCCATGAAGGTTCAAGTCACAAGATAATGGCTAAATGATAACATAGAGAAGGGTAAAGTATGTCTCCAGAAGATATGGAACTTAAAAAAGCGGGTTTAAAAGTAACACTACCGCGTATCAGAATTTTACAAATTTTAGAAAACTGTTCTGAGCGACATATGACCGCTGAAGATATTTATCAGTCTCTTCGTGATGCAGGTGAAGACGTGGGTATTGCTACCGTATACCGTGTGTTAACTCAGTTTGAGACTGCAGGTTTGGTTGAAAGGCATAATTTTGATTCTGGGCCAGCTGTCTATGAGCTTGATCGCGGCGAGCACCATGATCATATGGTATGCACTGAAACGGGCAAGGTCATTGAGTTTCATAACCACGAAATTGAAGAATTGCAGGAAAAAATTGCCGAGCAAAACGGCTATCAATTAGTGGGTCACAGCCTAGTGCTGTATGTAAAACCCAAAGATTAATCTTAAGCCAATTAATTTAAATATCTTAAAAGCCGTGTTCAGCGCTTGGAAATTCGCCGCTGTGAACCTCTTTTCTATAAGCTTTAAGTGCGTTCTGAATATTAGATTCTTTGAGTAAATAATTCTTTGCAAATTTGGGTGGCTTGGCTGAGATTCCTAACATATCTTGAAGCACCAGAACCTGAGCATCAGTGGCTGGCCCTGCACCTATTCCAATAACCGGTATAGCCAAGTTTTTCGCCAGTGCCTCACCCAAGCTTGATGGGATACATTCGACGACTAAAAGATCGGCGCCAGCTTCTTCAAGCAGCTTAGCTTCATCAAGCATCTTATCAGCGGCCTCAGTGTTTTTCCCTTGAACCTTAAAGCCACTAAGTTTATGAACTGATTGCGGAGTTAACCCGAGATGCCCGCAGACTGGAATGCCTCGTTCAGTCAATGCATGAACGGTTTCGGCAAGCCATTCTCCACCTTCCAGTTTGACCATTTGCGCGCCGGCCTGCATAAGAATGGCTGCATTTTCTAAGGCTTGGGGAATGGTTGCGTAGGACATGAAAGGCATATCAGCTACAATTAAGGAGGTGCTAATACCGCGATTAACATTGGCAGTATGGTAGGCCATTTCATCAATCGTAACAGGGAGGGTAGTCTCTTGACCCTGAATCACATTGCCTAGAGAGTCACCCACCAATGTGACTTCAATTTCAGCCTCATCGATTAACTTTGCAAAACTATAATCATAGGCAGTGATAACGGCAAATTTTTTGCCCTCAGCTTTAATAGATTTTAGGCGCTCAATAGTTACATTTTTCATAATTTAATGGCTCAAAAATAAGACGCAGGGTTTGTGAGTAAACTTTATTGTAACATCTTAAAGAAAGGATGATTATTGAATAGGATGCGGATTGTAATAATGCCGACCGGAATGACCGCGAAGGATATATTTCACAAGATTATAATAATCTGAGTTGCCCTCGGCTAAATTAATTTCACTGGTATTTACAATAAGAAGAGGGCTATCTTCGTAATGGTAAAAAAACTGCGTATAAGCGTCATTAAGCTGTTCTAGGTACGATTGGTCTATACCGCGCTCAATCGGATTGCCGCGCTGCTGTACACGGTTTAAAAGGGTGCTAGTGGGCGCCTGAAGGCATATCACTAAGTCGGGTTGTGGCAGTTCTTCAATTACCCTGTCATACAGGGTTTGATAAAGACGATATTCGTCATCGTCCAGAGTGATTTGAGCAAATAAGGGATCCTTTTCAATTAAAAAGTCTGACACCTGACCCTCATGAAAGAGCTCGCCCTGCTTTAAGGCTTGAAGTTTTTGAATTCTTTGGAACAGAAAAGACAGCTGAGTGGGTAGGGCATTAGCGCGTTTATTTTGATAGAAGCGCTCTAAAAACGGATTTTTATGGGCGTCTTCAAGCATTGTTTTGCAATTGAATGTTTCAGCAAGACGCTTAGCTAATGTAGTTTTACCAACGCCAATCGGACCTTCCACCGCTATATAATGAGGAATAGTGATATTGGCAGCCTCAGTTTCTAGGCCTAATTCATTAAGAAATGCGACTTCCACTCAAATATTCTCCAGTGACTGGGCTTAGAAAACGATTTAGTCATTTAACTTTACGATACCTTGCATTGAACAGTTTGCCAATAGACTGGAAATATTTCCACGCTTGGGGATAACTAAATTGGCTTGTAAATCATTGAGTGGTGCTAAAACGAAAGCGCGCTCATGGGCGCGCGGATGGGGCAGGATTAGTTGTTCTGAGTTTTCAATCAGCTGATCAAAAACCAATATATCTAAATCCAGGGTTCTAGCACCCCAGCGCTCCTTTCTTACTCGGCCTTGCTGATTTTCAATACTTTGTAGCGCTAGTAATAATTGATTGGCGCTAAGACTTGTTTCGATCTTGATGGCAGCGTTGATATAGTCGGGCTGATCGCCAGGACCTATGGCCTGAGTCTGGTAAAAGTGAGAGGTTCTAAGTAAGTGAATGGTAGTTTGATTGTCGATGCTTTGGATGGCATTTAAGAGTTGTTGTTTTGGGCTTTCAAAAATGCCGTTGCGTTCATTTCCAAGGTTACTGCCTAGGCCGATAAATGCCACATGCATTAGTCTGACTGCCTAGGTCGCCGTCTGGGTCTTCGTCCTTTTGATTGCCCAGCATTTAATTTTTGTACCATCTTATGACGTGCTTCCTCGTCGACATCTTGATATTTTGTCCACCAGTCGCCAAGACCATCGAGTTGCTCTCCCGTTTGTTCGCGAAGAAGAACGAAATCATAGGCCGCACGGAATCGAGGCTGTTCCATCAGTCGATTGGCTCGATTGCCACCGCGCTTGGAAAGAGTCAACTGCATTGCCCAGATTTCTCGCATCGCTAGCGTAAAGCGTTTTGGAATGGCAGTGATGGGAATTTGATTGCTAATGACCTCACTCGCCGCCTTATTAATGGCAGTAGTAGCGGGCTGGCCATGGTTTTGAAGTTCTTGAGCTGTTTTCTGCACAGCGGGCCAGAGCATAGCTGCATAAATAAAAGCCGGTGTGACACGCTGTTTGTTTTGTATACGCAGATCAGTATTGGTTAGCGCCTGCTTGACCATTGCCAAAGCCGTTGGATGCCCCTGCTCTATAAGGCGATTAGTTTGGGGTACAAGATGGGCGAATAGCTTGTATTCCAGAAGCCTTTCGAATACATCTAAACCATAGCCACTCATAAAAAGTTTAAGGGTTTCATCAAACATTCTCGGCGATGAGACATGCTTGAGCTTAGACCCTAATTTAACCATCGGCTTTGAGCTTTTAGGATCAATATCAAAGCCTAGCTTGCCTGCAAATCTAGCCACACGAAGCATTCTGACGGGGTCTTCGCTGTACCTTGTTGATGGCGTGCCAATAATGCGAATAGTCCGTGATTCAAGATCATCTAAACCATCACAGTAGTCATGTAGGCAGTTCTTTTCAGTATCATAGTAGAGCGCATTGATAGTTAGATCCCGTCTAGTTGCATCGTCAACCAGAGAGCCAAATTTATTATCTCTTGTGAGTAAGCCACTTTCAGCCTGTTGCACTAGGTTTGTATGTTCTGTGTCGTTCGATCTAAACGTAGTAACTTCGATAATATCTCGACCAAATTGAACATGCACAATTTGAAAGCGCCGGCCAATAATTCTTGAGCGTCGAAATAAGCGTTTAACTTGCTGGGGTGTTGCATTGGTTGCAATATCAAAATCTTTTGGCTTGAATCCTAGCAGGATGTCGCGAACGCAACCCCCGACGACGTAGGCTTCAAAATTTCTGCTTTGAAGTACACGCACAACTTCACGAGCATTTTTACATATATCCGCGGGATCGAGACTATGCTCATTTGAGGTCAGGACGCACTGGTCGTCTGTCGCTTTTCGTGATGATGATCGATTAAAAAAATGGGTCAGACGTTTAAGCACATTAATAGCCGTTGTGTACAAAACGAATAGTTTAACAGAGCAAATCCAGCACTGTTAGGATTATTATCATGGAAAAATTATTACTGATAAAAGTGAGAGTTTTTTGAGCACAAAATAAAAAAGGGTTGCCTCTCGGCAGCCCCCCTCAATTGTTCGTCAGCAAATGCCTAAGAACACTTTGCAATCCATTCGGTTTTTATTCTTATTTTTATTCTTATTATTATTATTGAAGTCTCCCTCAACTGGTATCTATCTAACCAAAATTAGTTTGTGGTAACAACTAGGATAAATGCCAGTTAACGCAAAAATAGCCCAAAACACCTCAAAACGTTACTTTTTGTAACAATTAATGCGGTAAAAGAGCCTTTTTTTGAGGTGATTACTTCTGTTTATCAAGCTTTAATTTGATTCTACGCTGCCATAATGACTTGCGACTGATCCCCAAATTTTTTGCCAGTGTAGTTTCAGACATATGTTCCTGATTTTGAGTCACAAAGTGAATAAAGTAATCCTCTAAGGATAAATTGGGTAGGTCTTTTTGCCTATCAGTGCTCGTTTTTTGCGATATATTTTTTTGGGGTAGACTGAGCGAAGGGACATCAATAATACCCTCAGAATTGGTAAAAATAAGCGCCTGATGAATAGACTCTTTGAGCTGAATGACATTTCCAGGCCAGTCGCAGGCGTTTAAGGCTTTAATTGCATTAGCTGTTAGGCTGATTTCACGTTGTATTTTTTTTGCGTATTGGCATAAAAAATGACTGGCTAGCAATGAAATATCTGATTTCCGTTCTCTTAATGGAGGAATATTGATCGTAATGCTACTAAGTTTATATAAGAGATCTTCGCGAAATAAATTTAGCGCTGTCGCAGTGGTTAGATCTTTTTCTGTTGAGGCAATTGTGCGTATTTTTTTGTTACTAAGACTAGAGGCAACCACTTTTTGCAGTGACGAATCCAGTTCACAGATATTGTGATAATAAAGTGTTTTCTGATTATCCGTATCAAGTTCTTTGCTGAGCTGCTGTTGGGTTACCGATGCGCAATCTATCATTATAAGCGGGTAGCAAGAAAATGGACTGATTTGATGAATCTCTCTGACTATTTTGCGCTTCCCTGAGCCAGGTTCTCCGATTATCAGTATTGGCGTAACGCGTTTTGACATCTGTTTTATTTTGCTGGCTATTTTTATAATTTGAGGACTATTGCCTATTAGCGGGATATTGTTGTTTGTCTGGAGTATCTTACTAATTACCTGCTGAAGTGCATCAAGCTCAACCGGCTGGGCTAAATAATCTGCCGCTCCTCGTTGAATGACTTCAATGGCCTGTCTAAGATCAGGATTATGGGAAAGGAATACCACGGATTTTTTGGGGCAGCGATCAATGAGTATGCTTTTATTAATTTTTGGCATTTCAATATCACAGAGAACAGCATCAAAAGCCTTAGTATTGATAGCTTCAAGTGCTAGTTTGTTAGAGTTAACCTGCGTAACATCTAACTTAAGTTTCTTGAATAGGCTAAGCAAAGCTTTCTCATTGAGAAGCTGTTCAGAGATGATTAATATTTTTGATGTTGATGCCATGAGCTAAGCATAACGCAAATAAATCCTAATGGAAGAAATCTAGAGATTTTCGGGTGCAGCAACACCGGTTTCAATTGGAGGAATACAGGAAAGATCCCAGTGGGCGATTGCCCAGGCTAAAATTTCCCCAGTTGATGACTGGCGTAGTTCTTCGGGTGGGTTTTGTTTAAGCCAGTCTAGCGCCAACCATAGCTGTTCCGATTCATTGCCAACCGTGAGTGCTTTGGCGAAATGCTGTTTGCTGAGTTTTTGCCCCAGTGAATTTAGCGCCAGAGGTATATGCACATAGTTGGGGGTTGGGTAGTTAAGGCATTTTTGTAGCAAAATCTGTCTTGGAGTCGAGTCTAAAAGATCAAATCCCCGCACAATTTCAGTTATGCCCTGATGGTAATCATCAATAACTACCGCCAATTGATATGAAATTAAGCCATCACGCCTGAGGACAACAAAGTCACCGACATCATTGTTAAGCGACTGATGGAATTCACCCATAACACTGTCAGTAAAGCCAAGTTCATCGCTATTATGGCTAATGGTCTTCAAACCTCTATTGATTGAAAATCGAGATGAGGCATCAATTTTTGGAAGGTTTTGTTGGCTGCACTTGCCATCGTAAATGCCGCTTAATTCTGAAATCCGCTGTCGGGTACAGGTACAGTTATAAACAAGGTTTTTGGTTCTCAGGCTTTGCAAAACATCATGATACTGATCGATCTGGTCACTTTGATAGAAAACCGAATCGTCCCAAGTAAGACCATGCTGCTCGAGCTGTTTAAGAATATCACTGGCAGAACCTTGAATTTCACGAGGCGGATCAAGGTCTTCAATTCTTACCAGCCACTTTCCTTGATTCTTTTTGGCCTGTAAGTAGCTAGCGACTGCCGCCAGAAGTGAGCCAAAGTGAAGGGAGCCTGTGGGGGAGGGGGCAAAACGACCAACGTAGGATCTTAGCATCTAAAGATTGCTATTTAAGCGAAGCAATAGAGCTGTCGGCAATTTAGCCGCCAGTTATTTGCTTTTCCTTGATTTCATCAAGTGTTTTACAATCAATACAAAGATCGGCCGTAGGTCTTGCTTCTAATCTTCGAATGCCGATTTCTACGCCACATTGATCACAGAATCCGTAATCGTCCTCTTCAACACGAACTAGTGTTTTATCAATTTTCTTGATGAGCTTGCGCTCGCGATCTCGGGTGCGTAATTCAAGGCTAAATTCTTCTTCTTGAGTAGCACGATCAGCAGGGTCAGGGAAGTTCGCCGCTTCATCTTTCATATGATTAACGGTGCGGTCAACTTC
>ENA-OWNS01000045-OWNS01000045.1-marine-metagenome-genome-assembly--contig:-NODE-45-length-68855-cov-6.039140_pt1 | contig 68855 bp, 85 predicted proteins | sample MGYA00238137_ERZ651772 | MGnify/ENA primary metagenome ERZ651772 (study PRJEB26903, sample SAMN06264699) | marine metagenome | isolation source: Columbia River Estuary | place: USA:Columbia River Estuary... | reverse complement strand
TCCAATATAGGCCCCGTTAAAAGTGTTGCTTCAGTTATTCTATTATATGGATAAGCACTTTGCCATTGTTGTTTTGGCAGCGTCAATCTAGGATACACTCCAGTTCTTACTGCATAAGTAAACGATTCTGTTCCTCCACTAGCAAGTGTGTGGTATACGGTGTTCCATTGGTATATCGCAAATTGAGACTTAAGATAATTCTCGTGACTTGGATGAGTAGCCACTAAAGTTCCACCAGACATATCACCGCCTGGTATGTTAAATTTTTTATACAAAGGAAGATTAGAGGATCCGTCAAACTGATGATTATTGTTAGCACCACTAAGACTGTCAATACTTGTAGTCCAACCAGCACCTTGTAAGCAGTACGAATTATGTAGTGAGACAAACCTATGATCTACAGGAGCATTATAGGTAGTTCCATCGGCAATATAATTTCCTGCTGTACTTTGATAAGTATCATTAGTCCAGGAAAAATCTTCAGGAATGTTGGTGTCAGAAGTATCAAATAGCTTTACGACAGGATAATCTAAGTCGGAGTTGTAATTCTCAACTATTCCTTTGTATCCTAAACTCAAACTTGTTCCATTCTCTACCGTGGTGGACTGCTGAAACTCATTTGAGCCTGAATTAATTAAACCCTGTTGCATCCCAATTATCACATCGTTAAACGCCTCGCCCTCAAGAGGTATCACAAACTCTCCTGCGTTACTATTAATAACAAGGTCTGTTGGGAGTCCATCACCCTCTTCTGATGGAGCAAACTCTAAAACAAATGCAGCCCAACTATTAGAAGGGAGATTATTTAGAGTTAAGGCACTTATAGTATATAAAGGGACTACTCTAAAACTAGCAGTTACACCTAAATCAACTGAGCCCTCTAAGTTGGTATCCGAATCCTCTAAATCACCAGTACTAGTAACCCTTAACCATCTAGAGGATGCGTCATCATCAACGCCGTCTGTACCCATTTCCTCAGAGCCTTGGGCTATAGTTTTATTTCCAGAACCATCAGCTATTCCATCTTCCTGCCCTATATATATATTACCACTATTATCTACAGGGTTAATCTTATACCCAGAGTAGCTATCAGTATAGTAAACGCCATTCGCATCCTTAAGGCGTATGTTAGAGAAGTTCAATGCTATACCACCAGCTCCTGTGTTTTTTAAGGTTATAACAGCGTATGCACGGGATTTTGAATCATTAGTGTTTTTGTAAACGTAAACATCAAACGAAGAATCAGAAGGATTCCTAGGTGTTCCGTTACCATCACTATCTAAGTTGAAATCTGTTATGGTATTACCATATATAAGGGGATACTTTGCCATGATTATCTTATTTTTAAATATGTACTATCTGATTCAAACCAGATTCTTTTTTTTGAAGATGTGTTAGGAATGCAAAATCCTAACGATTTAACCCAACTATTACTAGCCGTAGCAGGCGATGTACTAAGGTTATGAAATTCATTTAAGTATATAACTCTACCAGCCACCCAGTCATCGAAATTAGTTGCATCCTGCTCAAAATCGAAATAACCTTTATGTAAAAGATATAAGTCATCTCCTTCAAACCTTAAGAATAAGAATAAATTATTCTGTGCCCCTCTATCAAATATGTGTGGTTTAGCGTGTGAAAGCTTAGAATTATAATTATTAGCAAACTCACTCACATCCTCTTGAAAGCAAACAACATCTCCTGCACTAAATATGCTAGTTCCACCCTGTATAAAGTCTGGGAATATATATTTAAACCCCTCTAACTCTTTAGCCATTTGACTGTAAGGTAAAGCGCCAAGAGTTACATTAACAGCTCCAACACAATCAAATCCACTTATATTACTTGTTCCTGTAGTATTTGTTACACTATATATTTCAGGGGCAAGATGAGTAAAAGAGTAAGTGTTATCTGGTTGCGGCTCAAAAAAATCCTGAGTTACAGCCGTAGGGGTTATAGCATAACTAGATGTGTCTGTAGTTATGTTAACCACCTGAGAAGGTGTTGATATTGTTATTCCTATTTCGTGAGCCATTACAGTTGAGTGATGTCAGGGCTTAATGTGAATGTTCCATAAAGCCATGTTGTGTATTCCAATTGACCTCCAGATGGATACTTTCTTATTTGAAAGTCGTAATTATATGTGCCAGACTGAAAGTCCATATTACTAAAAGGAACATCAACAGAAACCTCTCCATCAACAGAGAAGGTAATAGCGTAAGGGGCGGCACCTCCAGTATAGTACCCTGTTGAGTTAGCTTCAGGTGCGATGTCGGAAGGGTGGTTAGTACCGCCTACTTGCTCGCCAACCCAGTACTCGCTAAAGATAGTCATAATCTCTTCTCCGCCAGTACTAATAATACTCATCTTGCCTTGATAGGCAGGCCCAGATCCTTCCCCACTCCCATTCAAAGGAATAGCTGCATCTTCAGAATCCTTTACTTGTAAAATCATTTTGAAGGTATCGTTTCTTCTTGCAGTAATATTAAGATTAACTGCTACGTCAGTATTTAATGTTGTCGCCATTATAGTTTAATTTATACAAATATACGTTAATTTTCTAATTCCTCTATAGCGTCTTCACTTCTAGATAGAACTTGAGCCGCAGTCCAACTTATTCCAGTCAACCCACCTTTAAACTGAGACTCATCTAAGGTTGCCATACCAACAGCCATTGTTGATGCAGACTCTACTAATCCCCATGAAGCAGGTTCTGACAAGTATTTGATTCTTCTAGGATCTGTCATAAACATTATGTCATCTACAGAATCATCAGCCCACCTTGCGAAACCTCTAAGCTCATCATCATCAGAGTCTCCAAACATCATAGATAGTGCGGTTAATGCACTAACCACTTGCATACCTCTAAAGAATGTTCTAACAGCCTCTTGCTTGTGTTCTGGCAAACCTTTAAATCTCTTTCTAAAGTCTGCTACAGACTCCTCACCCGACATCACTCCTCTAGCAAAATCAACCCCAAAAGCAAATGCAGTAGCATTACTACCAGCTCTCATCTCACCAAACCTATCTATAGTCTCTTTCTGGAATCTCTCAGAAATAGCTGTAGGCATCCACTTCTTAAATTGCATTATTGCCTTACCCCAAGAGTAAGTAGCAATACCAATTTGATCCGCTTTAGAGTAACCATAACCCTGTTGTCTTGTCACGTTGTCAACGTAAAGAGCAATCTTATCTTTTAAGTCTGTCGGTATCTCTCCATCCTCTCCTATCCTATTCCACTCTTCTTCAGTAAACTGAGAAACTAACCCAGAACCTTGAATGTAATGCTCCGAACCTATATATGGAGACATCAAGATAGAACTTAATCCAGTAGACCTATTCCCTTGTATTAAATCGTAAGCAAACCTTTCTGGGTTTAAATTCTTCTTAATAACAGCCCAAGCTTTTTTACGTTCACCCCAATATCTCTTCTCTCCTCTAGCGAAATTCTTTCCACCTTTAGATCTAAATTCATTATACTTACCTATAACAAGATTACCAAAACCACCACTAAAACCAAGGGTTAAATATCGGAGCCTAGTAAGGGTTATAAGTTTATGTATTGCTGTATCCGTCAATCTGCCTAATCCTGTTTGGCTTTCCTTGAAGCTATAGAATCCTTTCTTCCAAACATTCTCTAAATATGTAACAGCATTCTTATTACCTTTCTGTTTGTTATATCTAATAACTCCATCAAGTAAAGGAGTCATAGATTTAAAACCTTTAAAGTTCTCATTACCATAAGTAAACAATGTTGTGTTTACATACTGAGATAACGCCTTACCTAAATCTTGGGATCCAAACATCGCAGCCTTTACGCCTCTTGATCTTGTAAATCTAGACATAAGGTTAGTACCCATCATTCCGTGTATCTCTTGTTCAGTTCTAGATATAGGCTTACCATCTTCATGCTTACCAGACTTAGCCAGCTTCTCAGCTCTTTTTCTAATAACATCTAGTTTAGCAACAGACTTAAAGTTCTTACCTTTAAATGCGTCACGAAGCTTACCTTTAACCCCCTTCTCTGTGTAGTATAAATACTTCCACTCATGGAAAGCCATAATCTCCGTCTTCCCAGTAATAGGATTTGTTCCTTTCACTCTAACACCATCTATGTCTCCAGTTCCTTGAAGCATATAATCATACAAACCAAACAAGCCTCTTTGCCTCATAGACTCTTTAAGGGATGTTTGTAGGTGTGGTATATAGCCGCTCTTAAATCTTTCACCTAAAGCACTCTTTGTAATCTTACCATACTTTGTTGTTGTATCCACAAAGAAATTGTAAAACTCTCTTTCAGCCTTACTAGGATTTGTCTTTAAAAAGTCAGATCTAGTTTTAAGTTTTAATTCAGGAACTTCCTTACCATTTATATACGAAATCTTTTTATCGTACATATTCTTGTAAACCTCGCTGTTTTGTTTTTCACTTAAACCGCCAGAGAACCATCTTGTAAAATCCCATACCTTCTCAGTACCTTTAACTCCCAGCCTATCTCTAACTAAGTTTTTAGTAAGGCGATCAAGCTCTGTTTGGAATTTAATATTCTCATCCATGAAATTATCATACTCCTTCTCCATTTCACGAACAAGCTTCTGAATCTCTGGTCTATTACCAGCAATGTTATTTGATCCAAACCATGCGTGTAACCAAGAAATATCACCCTTATCAGTCCACTCTATACCATTACGAGACGCTTTCTGCTGTTCTCCTGCACGTTTAGCTAATTCCAATACCACAGACCTGTGCGCTCCAGATATAGCACTAGGATCAAGCCTTTGGAATAATAGAGCGTAATCAGTTAATCGACTCTCTGAGATGTTTGATAACTTCCCAGTTTGAACGATGTTCCTGTCGAACTCCTGGGCTAAATTAAAATTTGACTGATACTGCCTGTAGAGTTTATCTAACGCCTCCCTGAGAGATTTGTTCTTATTAATCTCTTGAATGGTATAACCTTTATCAGCAAGGTACTCCTCAAAGGTGAATTGCTCATACGAATCCGTAAAACCTTGCTCACCCCCAGAGCGAGTATTATTCATCTTCATCTTAGATGATTTAGGGATAGAACTATCATTAGTGATAAGACTTGATAAAGCCTCTCTAGTCTTAGCCTGTCTCTCCATCTTCTTAAGATTGCTAATTCTAGTCTTAGTGCCTTTTCTATTCTCGCCTACTAAAACGTACTTACCGTGCTTCTTAGAAGATGCTTTCCATTTCTTCCCATCAAATTTACTAGCAGGAGCAGGAACCCATTTGTATATAGCAAAGTCAGCCCCATATTGAGTCTTGATGTAGTGAGGCTTATTAGCTCTAAGACTATCTCTCTGAATGTCAGTCGTAGGATTGATTAGCTTCAACTCTTGATCTCCAAAGCTTCCAGATAAAGAATTATCAAGAGATGACGTAACCTCTATTTTACCAGTAGCCTTATTAAAGAAGAATCTTTTAGCTGTGCTTACTATTTCTGGATTCTCAACAACAATAGCTTCAGCTACAATTTTAGCGTCAGCAACTGCGCCAGGAATTTCGTTTAGAATTTCTTGATGTTTAGAATCTATTGATTTACTAATTGATATTAAGGTGTTATTATCGAACAACAAAGAAACAGATGAGTTCGTTAATCCACCACCATTTAGTATTGAATCAGCAGCAAGGAACATTTCCTGAATGTTTACAGGAAGTTTAGCAAAGTCCTTTTTAATGGCTTCAACCTCAAAAGGTCTTGTATGCTCATTTATGTAATCTCTATTTAAACTAAGAGAGAACTTATCATCAGCGTCTTTAAACCCTTCTTGTCTTCTAATTACAATAGCATTTAAAAACTCATTGTTTTCTTCAGACGCTAAAGATTCTCTATGGAATCTATCAAGCCTTTCCATTAAGCTTATCTCAGCTATGCTACCATCTTTAGACTTAGCATACTTACCTATTGCATTAGAAATCTTTGGAGAGAAATTCATAATGATGTTAAGCATATAATCACTTAAGATTTTTGCTTGATCTCCATCAAAAGACTTAAACAAGTCGTTACCTCCAACCATTTCTTTAATAGCATCAAAAGTCTCGTCAGCGTGTTTAGTTCCTGTAATTTGATTCTTAGAGTAAATAGCCTCTGTTGAGTTTAATCTTTTTCTAAAAGAAGCTACAACAGGATTCGCTGCTAACTCATTCAATGCTTGTTGACCTTTAACAGAAGCATCCTCATTGAATAAATCGTCAATCTTTTGATTCATCTCTCTAGCCTCTTGTCTATTGGTAGGAACAACTTTGTGTTGACCTAACAAACTATTTACAGTATAAACGTCTTGACCTACACCATCTAACTTATGTAAAGCTCGAATAATCTCTATTTCATTATTCAATCTAGCTCTACCATCAGCCCTAGTCATGTCTATCTTACCATCTTTGATTAAGTCGGTATTTATACTTATAGGGGATTCAGGATTCTTAGCTAATTCACTAGAAATAATTTTAGCTTGCTCTTTACCAACAAGCTCGGTTAAAGCAGCTTCAGCAGCACTTGTATAAGAGAAGTTTCTATCTCTCATAGCTTTTCTACCAGCGTGTTTAGTGTATAGTTTTGCTCCCTGAGAGTTTAATATTAAATCAACCTGAGAAGAATTAAACCCAATTCTAGGTAATATAGATCCAGCTACAATAGTAGAAGGATTCAATCCTAATACTGTTGCTTGTTGGTTTTTAGCATTATCAAGTACTACTTGTAATGTTTTAGCCCCCTGGAAAGCCAACGAGTTTGTAGCGTAATCTCCACTCCAATCATTGTTAAACGCTTCCTTTCTAGTTCCGTCAATAGAAATAGGGAAACCTAATCTAACACCGTATCTAGCCATATAAGACATTCCGTTATTTAATGCCGCTACATTACCTACCATTCCTGAGCCGGTAACATTTTCCTCAAAGAACTCAGCAGCTCCTAAAGGAGTATTCTGACTAGACCTTTTATTTGTACTAGGGAATCTTTTACCAATAGCTTCCATTCTACTATCAATCTCATCACTAATCTCTAGGTCGGCTGTAATCTCTTGAAACTTACCTTCCTTTTGGTAGAAGTCAATAGTCTTTTTCATGTAGCTATTAACTCTTCTTTGAGATGCAGTTCTAGGATTGTTATGTCTAAAGTTCATAAATATGGAATCACCATCATGGTCAGAACCTAATACTTTATTTACATCAGAAGGAATCTGTATTGCATTGTTTTGAAAAGAACCATCCTTACCTTTAACTTCGGTTTGGAATCCTGTTATTTCCATTACAACTCTAGATTGATTACCGTGAGCAGGAATACGAGAACCTATAAACTCCTCACCTAATACCACAAATCTACCATCTTCTAATTGAGCCATTTGAGAATACAAAAACTCTTTAGCCTCAAGCTCTGAACCAAATAATCTATCTAATCCCTTAACCTTAATTCCAGCACCTTCTGAAGAACCTATAGAAACCATATTTCTATCTATGTGATTCTTAAGCTCTTGTGCGCTATTAAAGCCCTCATCTACTCTAGCTAAATACTTACCCTTTAAAGATGCAGGAACTACCGCTTCAGCTGGTAGAGTTACCTTACGCTTTCTTTGTCTAGAGTCGTATCTAAGACCTGTGGTATAAGCTTTTAAGTCCTTACCAACAGACGTAGCTTGAATTGCTATAGTACCATTAGTAACTATCTTGGCTGACTTTCTAATTAAAGATTTAATTGCATCGCCAAAGTACTTATGTAGTCCTGGTAAGTTTTGACTAATCTTATCATTAGCAGCAGCTAGTAATTTAGCAGCACCATTTGATGTAGATGTAACAGCGTTGTTTCCAACCACCTTACCTAATATTTGTTTTACCTTTAATCTAGATTCAGGAGTACTCTCCTTTTGGTCTGCTATTAAAGTACCAACAGCCTCCTCTAAGTTAGCATCAAATATCTCAGCCTCTAAAGCTTGAATTTGATCCATCTCTAAAGCTTGCTCTGTTGTGAGGTCGTTATTATTACTACCTACAAGTTGAGTTGGATATGTGGTTGTTTTTCTACCCTTATCCATTGGTAATTGGATACCCATATTAGCACCATCAATACCCACAAGCTTATTACCCACCATGTAGGCATCATTTAACTGTTGCTGTGCATCAGAGTCAGCACCAAACTCAGCATCATGTGATATAGACTTCTGACCGTTATGTATTAATGGGAACTTCTTAGCACCACTTTCAAATACCGCTATATTTAAAGACTCCCCATAGCCATTCTTTTGTCGTCTAGCTCTAAGCTTGTCTGCTATATTTTTAAGCTCCACAGAGTTTCCTATCATCTCTGGAGTTAAAACATGAACAGCAGTCTTTAAATAGACATCTTCATTCTCTAGCTCTGGATTGGCATTATCGCCCCTCTTGTCAGAACCGTAATAAACAAATTTAAATAGATGCCCCATTTTAGGCCCCACTCTACTTTGGATAAACTCTACATCTTCAGGTAGGATAAAAGAAGCCGCATCAGTTGATTCAACACCGTTAACCTCAACATCCTCAAATACTATAGGCTCTATAGCTACACCACGTAAAGAACCGTCATGTCTTGCAATCGCACCAGTAGCTCTCTTTATATAGTCCGCCTCACTCTTAGATTGCTGGTGAGAACCAACAAATAACTCTTGAGCGTAAATAGTATTTAGAGCGAAATTAAATACATAATCTGCTATAATCTTTGAGCCCTCCTTAGTTATTACAACCTCATCACCTTTTATAAATGCAACTTTAGCTAATACAGGATTGTCTTTTAAGATTCCTGGATTGCTTTTAATCATCTCCTTAACCTTATCAGTTTGCTCCGACAAACGATCAAGACCTACAACGTTAGTGCCGTCTTGATAAGTCTTATTGTTAAGACCACTATCTTTCAATTCCTGTAACGCTCTCTTCTTCTGACTATCAGTAGTCGCCATAGGCATTTGAATAGAATACCTTCTTTTTGAATTAGAGAATATAGATATAGGCTGAGTATAGTATGTTCTACTCTTTCCTGGCTTGCCGCCATCATGTGAGCTTATGAAGTGCTCAATATCACCAAAGAAAATATCTTCTTTAGTTTTATTCTGGAAAGCTACAGATCTACTATTAGAACCAGTATACGAAAGCGTACCACCATCAATGCTAAGTTTAAATGCTTCTTGCTCTAATCCTTGAGCCCCTAAAGCTGTTACCATTTTAATTAAAGGATTCCCTGGGTATTGCTCAAGCAATTCAGTCCTACCCTCCTCAGTCTTTGCCTTATCTATAATGCTTTGCATTTGATTTAGCAAGTGGTTATTCATATTAACTACCGATGTAGACTTACCCTCAACATTAGTAACAGTCTTAACAAAGTTTTTAGTTCTAGAAGCGACAACCATATTCTCAACCAGAGCCTTAAACTCATTAGATTTTATAGATACCTTACCTTTAGATATATGCTTGTTAAATACTTCACCGCCAATCCAAGACTCAACCAATGCTGGTAAGCCTAATTGTTTGCCGTTTATGGAAATCCTAACATTAACTAGAGCATCCATATTTAAGTACTGAGAATTATCAGACATAAATAATATAGGAGCTACAATCTTTAACGCTTCAGGCATTGTTAAACTTTGACCTTTAGCTAGTTTAGCTTGTGCTGCTTGTATTCTTTTTACTACATCAGTTCTAACGTCAGCACCTTTAGCTCCAAAGAAAACACTATTAGCTGCATTTGTTATTCTGTCTATTTTCTTTCTTTCACGACTAGCTATAGCTTCAGACTCTACTATATTACCATCACCCTTAATAGTTGTGTAAGCAATACTCTCTAAGAATTTATTTCTATAATTATTATGAAACTCTCTTAGAATTGCTAACCTTTCTGTGGGTTCAGTAAATTCATCTAGTATCTCCATCAACTTTACAATGTGTGGATCACCAGACTTCTTCATAGCACTTATAAAGTAAGATGGTCTATTTCTATTAGCGAAAGCTAGTTTATAGATTTCAGATTCTAACTTTGACTTACTGTACTGTCTATTCTTACCTTGAGGATTAGCTATCATTAATACAGCCTTTATCAAGTGAGAAGATGAATTATCTAAAGCTAATTGCTTTTGAGAATCGCTAGACATTACATTTACATCTTGCTCTCCATTACCATCTATATATTCGTCAACCTCAGAACTATGGTCATCCTCTACCGTGTTGTCACCCTCTTGATTGGTAACGCCACTATTGTATCCAGCAGCATCATAAATCGCTTTAACTCCTGGAGAGTTAGCTTTATCAGGATCTAATGTATAACCATTTCTAGTATTAAACTCTACAGAGTATCTGTACTCTACCTCATCTCTAATCTTATCTTTAATATCTGGATCATTTAACTCTTCAGCTATATTATCCACAATTAAATCTACAGTTTGACCAAACCCAAGGTTTGTACCGCCCTTAAGAACTTTATCTATCTCAACGGAAGCTACCGCCCCAACCTCTTTAGATAGTTTACCAAACTTCATGTATTTGGCTTTTCCAGTCTTAAACTTTCCACCATCTACCCCAGTAGAAATATCATCTATAATAGCATTACCTATCTCCTCTAAAGACATATTCTCAAACTTAGAATCTACATTCTTAAGAATTTCTTTAGCATCTTTAGGGGTTATAAGTTTTGCTACTCTACCTTTAAGTCGTTTTAAGAATCCCTCGTATTGAACAACATCAGGGCCTTTATCAAACAGGATGTTTAATTTACCTGCCATTTGTGGGGCTAATGATGTTACAAACGATTCCTCTATAATATTATCTTGCTTAGAGTCTGGTAGAACCTTAACGTCACCAGTCTCTTGTAGTTGAACCATTACCTTATCAAACATTGCTTTTGCAACCTCTTGATCTCCTTTTTCGTGAGCTTCAGCCCACGCCTCTATAGATTCTTGAATCTCTTCAGGGAATGAAGATTTATTATGAACGGCAACCCAGAATAAGTCATTTCCAGTCCTAAGTATAGATTCCCCATTCGGAGTTTTATACTCATAAATAAGCTCTTCCGAATATCTATTCTTAATATCTCTAAAGATTTTTGAATTTATAATCTTAGCTACACCTCTCTGGAAAGATGGATTATCTTTCATTATAGAGTAGTAAACGTGAGCGTATTCGTGCATTATTTTAATACCAACATCAGATCCAGCCTGTACGTGAACAGCAGAACCTAACGCCATACCAGCCACCTCTTGACCGTGCTCATCAATAACCTCTCTAAGTATTAAGAGTTGTTTTGTGGGGAACTTCTTAGATGCAGCCCCTATAATAGAAGACTCTAATGCAGGATTTATAGATGAATAGTATTGTAAAACAGAGGGAGCTTTAGTCTCTACAGTCTTACCGTCTACTTTCATCTTCTTACTACCACCAGGAACAGTTCCGAACCCATCTTTAAACAAATCCTTAACTGCTTTAGATGCCTTAGATTTTTTAGCTTGAGAAACCTTTTTAGATAAAGATTTAGCTAACTTCTCAGCGCCCTTCTTAGCCTTTTGTGCGTAAGTTAAATCTGCGTCAGTTTTAGTTTTAGCTTTAGGCTTTTTATCGCCTGGCTGTGCTTTCTTCTGCTTTGCTTCTTCTCCGCTCTCTGCTTCATCTTCTGTTGTAGTGTCTTCATCTGTTTCGACTTTTGATTCTTCTATTGCTTCATCTTTAGAGCTTCGTGCTTCAGCTTCTTCGTCAGACTCAGCGTCTTTTACTTCCTGATCGGATTCTGTGTCAGTAACAGTTTTTATGTAACTTAAAACATCCTCATCGGTAATACCTTCAGTTTTTATATCACCTTTTATAGCTTCAAGTATTTCTTCAGGAGACTTACCTTCTTTTGCAAGCTCTTGAATTTTACTATCAGAATCTCTTAAGGCTTTTCTAAATTCAGCCTGCTTCTTTCTGTCAGCAAATTTTTGCTTTACAAAATCCACAGCTTTACCAGCAAACGTTTTAGCTTTAGAAACAAATCCTTCACCAGCTTCTTTAGCTTTTTCAGCTCCCTTCTCTACTGCATCAGAAACCTTTTCAACCTTATCCTTTGCTTCTTGTTCTTCACGTTGAGCTTTTTCTTTTTCTCCCTCTAAAGTAAATTGCTCTTTCTCCTCTTGAGTCATTGAAGTTTCAGCAATCCAGTTAGCCTCATCTACAGCGTATGAGTCTTCTTTTAATAATCTTTCTAAAGATTCTTTTTCAGCTAATAATTCTGCTTTTTGTGCTGAATTTAAATCGTACTGAGTACCAACAGCTCCTTCCCCTACAACTTGAGCGTTATCCGCCCTTGCAATAAAGTCGTTAATCTCTTTTAATCTTTTATTATCCGCAGTCTTAGATGTTGATGTGTATTTTTTACCAGCAAGTAATTTACTAACCGATTGCTTTCCTTCCGCTATAGACTTATTTACAGCGGCAACATTAATTTCATATTCAGCATCTATCTTAGCTAATTCTTTAGTTAAGACTTCTCCTTCTAAGTTCCCGTCAGCCTCTTTTATAGATTTCTCTTTTAAGACGGCTAAATTTTCTAAAGATTTTTTAGATTGTAATTCTTTAACTTTAATATTAAATAAAGTTATTTGACCAGCTTCTGTAAGCTTCTCTTTAAATGGTAATGTAGATGCGATCTCTGAGTAAGCCTCTATTGTTGCATTATATTCTGCCCGATCTTCAGATGAAATCTTACCAGCTTTCTGGAGCTTATCTAGCATACCATTAAGGCCATCAACTTGATCCTCCCTAACAGCTGCCTCTATAATCTCATTTGTTCTAACCTTCTTCTGAGCATCATTCATGTTTTCGTACATGTTGATGTCATTATCAATAGATACTCTCTTGTTGGTTATGCGTCTACCATTCTCAGCAACGCTATCCATAAATCCACCACGACCACCCATAAGGAAACCAGCGGCAAATGAAACACCTAAAGTCTTTCTATTTTCATCTGATGTTAAGAAGTCTGTGTATCCCACAAATTCTTTACCTTGAGCTTCAGCAAGATTTTTTTGCTGTATCCATTCTTCGTATGTCTCTTGGAACATTTCTTCAGTACCTTCAAAAGTACCAGTTATCATTCCCTTTTGAGCGTGAGACATTAATCTCTGACCAAATGTTTTTTGAATAACTTTTGCAGACTCAGCGCCACCCTTCATTCTGTTGAACTGCTTAAAAGCTCTACCAGACAATCCTCCAAATTGGATACCCCAAGAAAGACCATTTAGCGCAAACCATTTAGAGTTATCCACAAATGTTCCGTGAGCGGCTTCTTGAGCTTCCTCCTCAGTCAAGCCCATATCAATAGCCCTATTGTAAACATCTCCTGACAAACCAGCGCCTATTACCGCTGTAGTCCCTGCACCAGCACCTAAAAATTGTGCAATACCAGAGCCTAATGAAGATAAAGCTATCTCCCCTTCTGCTGTTGTAGCTAAAGCACCCATCAATCCTTCACCACCCAACGCAGCTTCTGCTCCAGCCACACCTTTAGATGATCCCTTCGCAAATGCTTTTGCTGATTTCTGAGCGTTTAAAGTTTTGGTTAATCTTTTTGCAGAACCAAATAAACCTTTTTTAGCAGCGTGTCTTGCCCCTGCCGTCATAAGACCTCCAGCAGCTCTCGCTCCAGCCGCACCAGGAATAAGCATAGCCGCCATATAAGGAAGAGTCTTTGCTACATCGGTAGCCCAAAACTCTATCTTAAGCATATCGTCTAATGTAAACTCATCTAATCCTGGAGATTGATGAACTTCTCCCCACTTCTGAAGAGCATCACCGTATTCATGGAAATTAGGCAGCCTTTCTGTTAGGCTAAGAAATGTATCTGATTTTCTAACTTCGTCAGGTAAAATAGTCATTGCCGCATAGTCAATCATATTACCTATATCGTTAACAACGATACCAGTACCTGCGACTAAGCTTTTACCAAACTTCTCTGCGTTACCTTCAAATATTAATTCAGGATCAACTCCTGTATCTGTAACGGCTTGTCTATCTCTTTCTGATAATCCAGCAACACCTGGATCTAATTGTTGCTCAACAGAAGACACAGCTCCTTGCCGTGACATTTGTGATATATCTTCCTGAGATAACATTGGGTTCTGACCAGAACCATCTTCTGCTTGAATTTCTTGAGGCTTATCAGCATAGTCTAACAAACTGGCTTTACTTGTTGTACCAGATTGATTGCTACTTGCTTGGCTAATAAGATCGTTTAAATCTGCCATTATGTTTTATTTTATTAATTGTAATTAGACCAAATCTCTGCTAATTTAAGGATTTCATCCTTATCACCAATGTCTCCAAACATTCTATTCATAACATTATAAATAGTTACTGGATTCTTACTCTCTACAGCTATCTGGAATTTCTCACCATTAGCGTCTGTAGCTTTCATTAGGTTACTCATAGCATTCATGTATTGCTTAGAGTTGGCTGCGAAATCTCCACCCTGACCTTTAGCTGCAATAGAAGCGATAGAGTAAAGTATGCCCTTAGACTCTTCAGCTCCTTGCATTAAATCAAATTGAGGAGCAAGATAACTAGCTACAACATCCATTGTTGCGTCTTGTCCTTCTTCACCGCCTGTACCTTTATAGAATGTATTACCTTCTTTTTGCTGTTGCGCTCTAACCGCTGTTAAGTTTTGATTTATATCTTGCTCGGGAGCATTAGATATTTTAGCTATAACTCTAGAGCTTTCAGCAGTTGCCTGCATCTTCTCCTCCATACCAGTATTCTTCATAATACGCTCCATAGACATAGTTTTAGGATCCATCTCAATGTGAACTTGCTTATCCCAAAACTTAGCCCAATTATCATTATCAAATGTAGCTACCATAGTGGGAACGTATGTAACATCGTTACCCCATTCCTTTTTAAGGGATTCAATTAAATCTCTATCTTTTGGATCACCCATAATCTGAGTTTTAGTTGTACCATCAGGCAGTCTAAATATAGCCTTAGAAACCATGTGAGCTCCTGCGTATGTCATGTTATTATGGTAATCATCTCCTTCGTACCCATCTATAAATACTCCGTCTGCATCAAACATTCCTTTAACATGGTTAAAGTCAAACGTACCATCACCATTAGATTTTATTGCATCACCAAATTGAGTTTTAGCTTCACTTAATACAGCATCAGGGGCGGAAGTGAATACTTGGTATCCATTAATCTGAACCTTACCTTTCTGTTCAGGGCCTCCTTGTCTAACACCTAACTGTTGCATCATTGGCTGCGCTGCCGCATTAGCTAACATTCCGTTTGCTGCATTAGGGCCTGTTGCCGACTGATTAAATATATTTCTAATTCTAGCAGTTGCCTCTACTGGAGGTAATTCTTTAGTACCTACCATACGTGCATCATAAGCACCTTTCATTCCCATATCCTCTTCAGCAAATTGCTTAAGGATTTTTTCCTTCCCATTTGGATCTCCAGGATACATATTATCAGCTAACGCTGTAAGCTTGGCTTGATTAGCATCATCATTTTCTAAAGCCCAATTGTGCACTACAGATGTATATTGTTGACTGAATATAGCGTCAAGGTTTGGTCTTTCTCCTTCATAGTAATTAGCAGCGTCAATAGCATCGTATTCAGCTCTTAACCCTGAAAGTTCAAACGAATCTGTTTCACCTTTTAAATACTTTATTTTATTTATCTGATCCCTTCTAGAAACTAGATCTGCTGTTTTTTCATTTGCAGCATACGCATCTAATTGAGCTAACTGACTAGCGGATTGAACTCCTACTTGATACTTGTCGCTTTTCTTTAAGTCAGTCATTAAGCTGTCTCTAAAGTCTAGAACCTTTCCGCTACTCATAGCTGTGGAGTATCTACCATTAAAAGATTTAATTAACCCTTTAAATTCAGTAGTTCTTTCGTCAAAGTAATTATTAACGTAATCCCTCATGTGAGGTATCTTCTGAACTTGCTCTAAATAGGCTGATCTAGATTTCTCTAAAGACTCTTGTTCCTTTCCTATCATTTGAGCGTTCTGGAAATCAAGCTGCTCTTGCTGCATCATCTCTGTACGCATCTGAGACTCTTCCTGCCTCCTATTTCTTCTAGCTTCTGAAGTGCCTTTAAACGCCTCAGTTAATGCCATCATTGCTCCGTAGTCTATAGCCATTAGTATCCTGTGTTAAATATATCGTACATCTGATTCCCTAAGTTTACCTGATTATCTGGATTATTTATTAACCCAGATGAGGTATTATTTAAGGGTGATGTATTTATTAAGTTATTTCCTTGATTCTGATTCGCAGGTTGATTGCTAATATTTGTATTTACAGCTTGGTCGTCTGCATTTAAGAGATTAAAATCTGGATCGTTGTTATCAGTATCAAACACCGAAAAAGATGTTTGAGTCCCTGCACCAACCTGATCTTGACCAGACTTTCCGTCTTTAGTGCCCTTATACCCCATATCCATAAGAAGCTTTTCCGTCTTCATCTTATTATACCTATTAATATGTCTACTACCAATAGCATCATTAACCATAGAGAATGCCGAACCAGCTAATGCTGCTCCTGCTGCTTTATTTGCTGAATCTTGTTGGTATTGAGCGTCTTGATATTTGGCTTGCCTTGCAGCCTCGTATTGCTCATTCACCATCATCATGCTATCATACTTCTGCTGATTATCTCTTTGCATACTAGCATCTGCTACTGCAATATCCATTAATGCGGATTGACGAGCTACATCAAGACCTCCAAGGCCTGCCATAAATTGAGCTCTATTACCAGCTGATCCACGAACAATATTTTCTATACCAGTCGCATAAGACGAATCTAAATCATTATGAGCTTTAGCTAACTCAGAAGGAGTTAACCCCTGCTTTGCTAATCTTTTAGACTCTGATAGTCTTTGTTGGAATGCAGGGCCTAACTTTGGATCTTTAGGAATATCAACTTTTTTAAGTGCTTGACCTAAACCAATAGCTCCTGTAGCTAAACCAATCAAGGATGATAATCCTCCCATTTTATCTAGGAATGATTCCTTGCCTAAACCTTCTTTGCCTCTTAAATCAAAATATGTTTCTTCACCTGCGTTTTGAAGATTTTTATCAGCCTGATTCATTATGGCATTATAATCCTCCCTAGTACCGTCTGGAAAGCGCTCTTGCCACTCCTCAAAACTCATTCCAGATATGGCACTCGGCAATTCAGTTCCTTGGCCTTTATCTAGTAAGCCTGATGTGGTAATTTCATCTTCAGCTCCAGCCTCAACTTTTGCGTATTCATAAAACTTTCCGTCACGATAGAAACCTTCTGGTTCTTTTTTACCTTCTTTATCTATTTTTTCTTGCTCAGTATCATAAGCATCTTCATGCTCAGAAGTAATGTCTTCCTCTATTTCTTCTACTAATGAAGTTACAGAATCACTAGTTATGACGTTTAAATCAATTTCTTCCCCAGTAGTGTAGTCGATTGTAGGAGATACTGTGCTTGGATCCCTATCTTTATGCGCTGGATCATCTTTTCTTCTTTGAGCCTCCTCAAAGTTTGATAAATTTTGATCTAATTTTCGTAATTGTTCTTTAGCTTTTTCTTTCTGAGAAACTGATGTGTTTTCATCATTAATTATTTTCTCTAACTTACCTTTAGCGTTAGCCGTGCTAACATTAAGATTATAGCTATTTATGTTATCTAAAATGTCTTGAGAGCCAGTTTGTATAGTGAAGTCATCTCCTTCCCCTTCAATCCCAAACTCATTTACAGCTTCTTCATAAGTTAAGCCATCTATATAATCATAGTATATTTCTAAGTCTTCTTTGGAAACAGTCTTACCATCAAGCTGCATTTCAAAATGAGAATTAGCTCTTTCTTCAACTTTTTTAAGTAAATCTCTTTTCCATTGAGTTCCTGACTCATCTAACTCTTTAGTCTCGCCATCTTCACCATAGAAAAAACTAAAAGCCTCTTGAACGTGATCCGCTTCATCAAACTTTTCACCTGGATTTATACCATGACCTTTAGTGTACCTTAAACTTTTAGGGTTTGACTCGTTAAGCATTTCAACAGTCCAAGGATTTTTTTTATCATTCTTGTAAAAAGATAAAGCCAAGTCCAGACCTAATTCAAAATTCCCATTTTCTAATTCAGAAACAAATTCTTCTTGAGTATATCCATCACCTAAGTTTTCAGCTATATTTAGAATCGCATCTTTTCTACCTGGCAAACTATCTGCTGCGGTTATCTGTAGCGCTCCAAAACCACCAGCCATGTCAGTTTCATTACCATAATACTTTACAGAATTAGCTTCAGACTTACTTAATTTTTTATAAGCAGCTTTAGCTTTAGCTTCGTCTACATTCCCATCTGCATCTACATATCCATTTGACTTAGCCCACTCGTCTACCTTGTTATTAATACTTTTCCAATCACCTATACCTTTTGGCCCGTGCTCTCTTATAGCATCCCAGCTAAATTTACCTTCTATTAAATTACTATTCTTGAAAGAGGTTTCGGCTTGTATGTTAGCCATAATAGAGTTGATACCCTCCTTGTTAATTCCAGGAAAATATTCTTTAATCTTTTGTATTGCTAACTTTTTATTTTTTTCTACACTCATAAGCTGGAGTTGTTTAACTATATTTATTTGTGAATCTATCTATATCTCCTACCCCATAAGCCCCTGCTGTCGCTCCTGCCTGGCTTTCAAAAAACTCCGCAGCCTCACCTCTAGATAGAGCTTGGTCTTCTTTGTTTTGTAGCGTTGACTTTCTTTTTGTTTCAGCCTTCCTAGCTTCCTTTTCGAATTTATTCTTCTTAATAAGCCCTACTCCAAGACCAACCACAGCGCCAACACCTGCGCCAATAGGCCCTGCCATAGCTCCCATAGCTGCAAACTTCACAGTAGATGCTGCGACATCCATACCGCCATACTTATCATCGGTATCTAATTCACTTATAGCAGCTCCAGCCATCCCTAATCCTGCGCCTAGTGCTGCGCTACCATCGACTCCTCCGCCTCCACCTTTGGGTGGTTTAGTGCTTCCTGGGCCCGCCAAAGATGCCGCTTCAGCTCTTTGATCTGATGTACCACCATATATTTGACCAGACATAGCATCACTCTGAAGAGCTGTTGCGTCTGATCCAAAAGTATCACCAGAGAACTGAGAACTTAAATTTCCGCCAGAAGGAGCGGATGGCGCAGAAGAATTAGAAGGAGTAGATTGGTATTTATTTTGACCACCGAAACCAGAGCCTCTTTGACTTTGTGGTTTTCTTCCATAAAACCTCATATCGCCAGAAGTAGTTCTTCCAAACTCGTAACCTAAAAAACTTTTTTTATTATATCTATTTGTTTTGTATTTATCCATGAGTTATCTTGAATTTCTGAATCTCGTGTTTACCGCAAAGATATTAAATTTTTTATTAACACTTCCCGTGTCTATATTGTCGTCATCATCTAGGGTTTGAGTGTATGATAAGGTATACTTAAGCCAACTACCTCTCAACCTCTTTGTTGATGAGTCATTTCTTAAAGATACTTTATGAATACCATCCCTCTCCCTTTCATTGCTACCAGTTATGGCATTCCCAATAGAATCTACTAAACTGTGCGATGTAAAAGAAGTAACCTCATCAGTAATTATTTCACTTGAATCAAAAACCTTATTAAAGGTAGGATTGTCGTTTACTATAAATCCAACATTAAAGTGTTGATAAACTCCTTTATTCATTAAGTATAAAACGCTATCAGAGTACGTGCTATTAGAATAGTCTAAGTAAGAAAACGAATACAAGTCATTCTTATACGTAATGTACTTATTAGTAATGATGTTATCTGTATAATCAAAGGCAGCTGTACTAGGAGCAGCTCTTAATTCTAGCTTAGATACTAAGGCTCCAGTTAAGTCTGAAATAGAAAAACTATTAGAGGAGTTGTCACTTTTAACAACTGTATAGTGGCACTCTCTAAACTTTGGATCATACCCTGAAAAAATCCCTTGATCTATTAAGCCTATAATACTACTAGATGAGCTTACATTTATTGGTATAGTACCAGAATTAATTTCAGCCAGATATGACTTATAGTTAGTAGACAGAGCTAGTGGAACTATACTTTGTCCGTCACACTTTATTATGTCTTCCTTCTCTGAGTCAAATAAATAAAAACCTGTAGGAGTTTTTGTAGACGTATTAAAGTGTTGAGAACCAAACTCTGTGGTTAAGTAATCATATCTTTCTATTGCAGCACCAGTTCCAGTAACTATCTGTATATCTGCCGCAGCCCCCTCACCTTGAATTAAAGCTCTTGAGTTTACCGATAACAAAGCGATACCAGAGTCTTGAATGGCATATAATTGATTTTTATGATTCACTAAATCCGTTATGTTACCATTAGCTAGATTTAACTCAGCAAAGTCATTAGCAGGGAACACAGTCCAAGCATCAAATGTTTCTCCAAGAATTTTAGTTTTAGACGCTGATACTTTCGCTTTGAATAAATCATTAGTAACCCACTCTGCTGGTTTCACAGCATAACTAACTAAGTTGGTTGCTGTGGAGTACGTATCATTATATAAGAAGCTATCCGCTATGTTTACTTTAACTTCAGCATCCTTACCTAAATACGTGCCCGACCTTAAGGCTACATTTACATAAGACTCTAGGGGAACTACTGTGCCATATTGAAAGCTACTGCTTGTATCAGTTCTCCACATATTTTTGTAAGTATACCAATCACAGTAAACATCACCTCCAGTTGCTAGTTTAGGATACGTATCCCACTGACTACTTGTTGGTACAAAATCTCTGCAAGGATAGAATCTAGTATTTTCTATGGCTGAATCCGAATCTCCACCATATTGTTCAAACCCACTAGATGTATCTCTAATAACTTCAGCAACCCATTTAAATCCTTCAAACCAATTAGGGGTAGTCGATGCAGCCCCAACACTTCTATGATCGTTGTCATTATAGTAAGAAAGAGATTGACCAGTTGAAGTCCCTGAAATATCATTGTAATCGAATTTTACACGACCTGGCAGAGGAACATTCTCGTTATCACTTAGAGATAGAAATAATGTAGTTGGTGTTTCACCGTCATACCTGCATCTACTTGAATCTCCATAACTATCCTGATGAAGCTCTCCAACATCCTCATCATTATTACCAGGCCCATCATCAAATTGATTAGTCTTATAAACAGCAGCCTGATTTATAAAACTCTCATCCCCAGCAGGTAAAAAATCAGCAGCTGGAACAATCTCCTGATTTACTACTGTCTTAGCAAGATATAAATCTCTATGCCACCTAAAGAAGGAGTAACTGTTATAGTTAAACTTTACCTCCTGCTTAACTTCATCCGAAGTAGATGATTCTGTTAATACACTCCACGGCCTCCATTTGTAAACGTGAAAAGCCGTACCAATACTACCGCTCTCTAAATTTGTATCTACATCAAGACCAAAAACTTTATGGTAGTTATTGTACTGTAGATACCCACCTTCCATTGTAGCACCAGCTGTGTGGGGGCCTGTTTCCGAAACACTATTACCCTCTAGTAGATATGCTGGTCTTATAGAAAACCCGTTAGAAAGATGGTACGACATACCTCTAAGAGTCATGTCTGGAGAATCCATTATACCCACACCTTGAGGGATTCTGTATTTGAATGGATTCGTACTTCCATTAGGCCCTGCGGTATGGTGTAAGGGTTGGCCTGGAGGGTGCATTTTCCCCCTTAAATTGTCATTATCAGATTCAACACCGTGAGATCTTTCTAGGGCTGAAAATATTCCCTGAGTAATTATTGTCTTATCATTTTCAGTCAACTCAGCTCTAACTATTCTAAATCCAGAAATCACATCCAGAACTTCAGTCGGAAGTTTTACCTCTAGTTTTGGTATTAAAGCGTGAGCTACAACTTCATCATCATCAGATCCCACACTAAAAGGCGACCAACACTTATTCTGAGTATTATAAGGTTTATCTATAGCATCATCACCCACTGCGTTTAATATTTGACCGTTAGGATCTAAAGCGTCAGGCATTTTTATATCCCCTATATGATAAGCGAAACCAGCAGCCCCCTGTTTATCAAAAAAGACGATTCCAAACCTATAACACTCACCTCTCTTGTAGCTCCGAAATTTATTATCCCAAACAGGATTATGAGGGCCTTTACTACCCCCACCATAATCATCATCATTATTGCTTGAGGAGTTTACCGTATAGAAATTTGGAGAACCCATGCTGCTGTCGAGATCCTCGTGAGGCGACCTTTGAACACCGTCAGGATACCTATTAAAGGTGTCATCTATAACATAACTTTCCTGAGTAAAAGTCATTCTAAAACCATAGCTTCCAGTAGAATACCCATCTGTCTCAGCTCCTAAAACGTAAGATGGATCTGACGAGCTTGAAGCGCCTGTTGTAAAATTCTTATTTATAAACTTATACTTCGTCTTATCTACATCTAAATTTTCATCCCAAGACCAATTACCACCTGATCCATTATAATGTCTGTGAGGATTTGATCCTACAGCATGAGCCTCTAAAGTCCAATCTCCGCTTCCATCTTCCACCCCTTTATAAGACCTCATTTTACCATAACCCTCTATAATGGAGTCAATATCTAATACCGTACTCTTTAAGTTTGCGGCATATAATTTATTGTCTTTCTGAGCTAAAACCTTGCAGGAATCCCAGTTCTCAGCACTAATTATAGCTGCGGCTATCCCTCCTTCTACTATCTTCTCAGCTTCAAAACCACTATGTGTAAAGATGTAATTTGTTGATGAAACAGATCCTTCTTCTACTATGCTTATTGTTAGTGCTCCGTCTCCCACATACTTAATTGCAGCTACCTGGATGCTCTGAAAGTGTTCAGGGATATTTGGAATTTTAAGCTTTAGGGATGTACTAGAGATAAACCCCGAACTCTCCCCTTCAACCCCCAAAGAGGAATTTGAGGATAAATCATTTTTAATAATATTTATAGGTTGTGATATTGGCGACCAATCAGTATAATGTCCTTGACTTTGAGATCCTAACCTATAAACATAGGAGTAAGCTCCATAATTTAAGGCTCCACCCACCTGATTGTACTCAATTAATTCCACCCCACTCATTACGTTAGGTTTAAAAGCTAAAAAGTCAGAAACAGATTTATTCGCTATATCACTATCCTTTACATTTATAGACTTTAACCCACTAATACCATCCGTGCAGTATATCCTATGAAGATTCTCAGTCTCTACTACAACCTCCATTTCTATCCTACCAGCATTGTCGTCAAACAAAGATGAACCTCCCCATAGTTTAGTTGCAGTTAATGTGCCGCTATCTAAGTTGGTGTATTTTAAAATCTTCCATTGAGGTTTTCCCGTAGTATGAGGAACGGTTGAATCGTGCTGTTTTTCTATTACTATTAAGTAGTCATCAACTATTTCAGCTCCGTGAACTTTGTAATCAACTGAGTACATTAAATTGCCATTAGTGAATTTCTGTTGGGGCCCTTGTATAGTTTCTAGAGAGAATGACTTATCACCATTAGTTATGACTCTAATGTTTAATCCTGTAAAGTAAGACTCTTTAGATTGGTAAGCTGGATCTAAATCCGTTATCATACCAGCACTAAAAGTATTAGGTGTAGATTTCTCTGCCATAACTATTCTCTTTCAGGTATGAAATTATTCCAGTAACTTGCAACATTCTTCATCTCTGCTTCCGATGGTAAATTATCTTTACCTCTAGCTTGACCGCATAGCCAATACCATCTCTTCTCTAAATCTTGTACAATGTATCGTGCAATCTTACCTTCATAATATTCTATAGACTTGTATCTCCACATTATATATTGAGCAACTGCATCTTCATGCCCCTGCTTTATTGTAGGAAATCCATCATTATCTGTATCTAAAGCTTTATAGGCAATAGTTGCAGTTCCGCTAGTTATATTAGCGAAATGTATATAACTCCCAACAATCCAGTATTTATCCCCCGAAGCATCACCCTTAAACGTCTTTTGTGTGGGTTGCATAAAATTACCATTAGAGCCTTTAACATCTATCAGCTTCATTAAAGAAGATGGGAGCAAAGCTTTACCAGACGAAACAGTTAAGACCGTCTCGGTGTCTATAAACGTACTAAAACTACCTATCTTTTCTTCAGCTTCAAAAGCCCATTCGATAAACGATTCTAGATGTTCCGATGGATTGCTAAGACCTAAGTTCCTAGCTACATTGCTTACTATTCTTTTAACACTAATTTGCATTATAAATATCTTTTATTAATTCTCTAACCTTTTTAGCTGGATACAGCTTACATTTGATTAATTCTTTGCGAGACTTTCTCCACTTTATCTTGTAATAGTAATCTTCAAGAATAGGCACTTTGTATCTTACAGGCTCCCCTTTAGCTTTAGACTCTTTAATGTCCTTCCTAATATGGAATGCTCTACGGTGCTCTTTCTTTTCTAGAGATAAATCTCCTAAACCCAAAGGTAAGAAAATCTTTTGTTTTCTAATTACTATATCTCTGACCACTATCTCGAATAGTTTAGTAACTATCTTAAAAAACAAAGAGTAAGGTATAGCCTTTGTTTTCTTTCTTCCAGACGCTTCTACTCTTACTCGCTTAGATATTTTATTATAAATATCCCTATATGTCGTGTACGGCATTACTAGCTATTTTATTGCGCCTCTCTATCTCCTTCTACTTCGTTATTAATTAAATCCCCTGGAGTTTTTAAAGTAATGTTTAGTTCCACCTCTGCTACTGCCTTAACTAGAGGGCTTATAAGTTGAACGGGTATTGGATACTCATCATCATCACTATTCCAGTTAGCAGAATCTGTAGGATCTTCTAATATAGCAATTACTTTAACGGGCTCTCCACCTCCAGAACCGTAGAAGTAAATCTTTGTGGAATCTTCAATAAGAAATTTAGGCATTGCAGATGTAAACCTACTCTGCTCTTGAAACACGACTTTATCTTGAGTGGTTCTAGCGAACATCAAACTACCGTTGACAGATGTTATACTTGATACTGCTCTTGTATTACCAAAGGAAGCGACTCTAGGTACCGTCAAGTACTCACCCTCTTCTGGTACGGTAAACACGCCTATGTTTTGCGTAGCACCAGTAGGGGTTGTCTTCCCATTACCAGTATACGACTCCAACAAGCTCAATCTATGGTAGTGAATCCACTCCTTAATCTGACGAATACTTAGTTTGCTGTCATCAGTAGTGTAGCCTCCTTCAGCTAGATTCTTAATGTTGTAAGCAATTTCGTTTAAAGTCATATTTTTATTTTTAAAAGAATGGGGGTAGAGCTATACTCCACCACCCAATCTAACGCAGGAAAAAAGAGAGTCATCAACGCTTTTCAGCGGATAGCTCGTTAACTTGAAGCTGATACCGTGGATCTTCCAACGATAACATCATCTTTCTAACTGCAATATTTACTATCTCCTCAGAGGAGTTTAAATCATAACCACCTACACTTGTTTCTGCGGAAAATGATCCTTCCTCATCCGCAAGGTATGGTACTTTAATATACTCTACGTAGATTTTCTCTGTAGTTCCAGATATATCAATCTTTCCATTCCGAAGCAATCCTATAGGATTTTTAGCGTCTGGTTTATGGAAAGGATCATCTTTGGCTGCTGAATACTCTCCATAACTCATAATGTTTACAGTATAGTTATTAGTAACAGTATAAGCTCTTAATATATGATACACAGGAATCCCGTCTGGTAAAGTAATAGTTCCAGAGGATTGAGTTAAAGCTGAGGACTTAACAATCAAAGGCGCTATCCTCTCCATGGACTGAGCATCGGACTCTAAGGTGTTTATTAAACCTTTAGTATACTCCAGTACGGCTAGATCAAGAAACTGCTTCTTTTCATCAGATACAAAGTATGCTGTTCCTGCTTTGTCTAGTAGGTTGTCTATATGAACGTATGCCTCTGTGTATGTCATTATTTCTTAACTTTTATTTACTATTAAACGTCTACCCAAACCCCGTCATAAATCGTTCCGTTAGCAGTACTCCCAAGAGCACCCTTAACTACACGTACAGGGCGAACATAGCTTGCATTGTTCTTACCGTTTGCGTTAGTCGAATCATACTGGAAAAGGATGGCCCACGCAGTATCACTACTATTCTCCGAGGAAGACCAATAAAAGGCGCTATCCGCGAAGTTTCCAGCATTACTTGCTCCGTGCCCTATCGTATTATGCATTTCGTCTAGCTCATCTTTTGAAGGCAAGTACCAGTCGCTGTAGCCTTCTATAGTAGCAGTAGAAGCTGCGTATGCCGCTGAATCTGTATCGCTACACCCTGCTAATATATCTAATGTATTCTGATAACCTGTACCTATGGCTGTTCCATCTGCGCCAGTACTCGTTCCTGTACACCCCCAACCATAAGTTCCTTCAAGGTCTTCTTCTGCTGCTATATAAATATTATTACCTGTAGTATCAATCTTATAAACTAAGCCTCCTCCGTATGTATCGCCTACTGAAAGACTCCCAGCAGTTAAATTATTTCCTGAAGTATCATAAGCGGTTGTTCCGTGCCCCTCATTTAAAGGGTATTTACCTACCACTACACCAGCAGCGTCTTTAAGCTCCAAACTGTGTATCGCAAATTCACCCCAATTAATAGGATCGCTACCTATCTCTAAGGTTGATGTGGTAACCTCATCAAAGGTTATCCTTACATGCGACCACTCACCTAAAGTCATAAGGGCATCTTCCACACCATCTATATACTTTGTACTATTTGGAAATCCAAACGTTGAGTGAGTATTAAGGCTTATACTCCTAGAAGCACCACCAGCAGAAGCATACTTGATATGTTTTGTACCAATACTTGCTCCCCCGAAATATAGTATAACTTGATTATCTCCGTCTAAAGGCTTTACATAAAAAGACACCTCCGCTATATCCTCTGTGAAGGTTGCCGCTGCATGACTATCACTAGCCCCATCAAACTGTATAGCTTTAGCTTTTGTTACTACTCCTGTATGTAAACCTACACCTAGACCAATCATATTAACCCTTGTAAAGTATGTAAGAGTTGTTTGCGCTACCTGTGATCGCAGTTATCTTTCCATATATAATAGTACCAGCAGGGATAACTATATCAGTTATCGTTCCAGTTAAACCAGCTATAGTCATAGCGGTAAAAGTGCAAGCAGTAAGACATTGTACGGCATAAAAAGTACCTGTAACCTCTGTTGTACCAGCCCCAACTGTTAACCCTCCAGAGCCTGTTTGCTTAACATATAAGTCGTTTGTGTTCATGTTTTTATTTTTTTTGCTTTACTTTAGGTTTTGTATCTCCACCCTTTAATTCTTTTTTTAATAGAGCGTGAATATCTTTATTATCTTTTAACCATAATACAACCTGATCTTCAGTTAGACCTACAGTTTCTGTATTATACTTATAAGTTCCATTTACAAAGTTAAGCTTTTTTGCGTCAATAGCCGTCTCAATAAATACTCTATAATCCTTATCTCTATCATTAATTATTTTAGAGAATCTATTTGGATCATCGTTAGACATCTTAATAACTTGAGCCTTAACAAATTCAATAGAATTGTCTTTAGTTCTAATTCCTGTTAACTTACAGAAATCTAATATTTCTTTATCAGTCATTCCAACAGCAATTTGAATTGCCTCAGCAGATTCAATCATTTTTTCTGTAGAAACTAATTGATTCTCAATAGTGTCTTCAAATAACAACTTACTATTAATATTGGGATAGTTTTTCAACCATGTATATCTCTGAAGATCGTATTCGTCATTAATGTCAAAAACAACAGCTGGAGATCTCATAATAAAAACCTGCTCCTCCCCGTTTATATCTTTTAACGTTTTTCTTCTACCTTTATCTTTAGAGTCTTTATAAGACGAGCCTAAATTTAAATAAATAAACCTTTTAGGTTTTCTTGACCTTACAATAATTGGATGTTTCATTTTCTCTCTTTTTTAATTATACTTGTTTGCGTTCTAAAGGGGAGGATTACTCCTCCCTCTATAGTATTAAACCTTATACGTTTACGGCTTCTAAAATACCGCAAGCTAATGGGTTACGAACAATAACAGCTGATTCAGACATGATTTGACATGTGAATGAGTCGTCACCGTTAGCAGCAAGCATTGATTTTTGGTCATAAGGATTAACCATACCAGGAATGTATTTCTTGATATAATTACGATTATAACCATCAGTTCCTTTAGCAACTAATTGGATATTAGGTACACCATCTACAGACGAGAAGTCTAAGAATACCATTTTACCAGACATAGTTCCAGGTAATGCAGCAGCATCTTGTGCTGAACCATCATAGTCGGCAGCAGCACCGTGAACATTTGCATCATCAAATACTGGGCAATAAGCAACAGTCATTTTGTTACCTAATACATAGTAAGATACAAAGTTAACACCTAAAGACACATCAGATCCAGTTTTCATAGATTGCATAGTACCACCAGTAGCATTAGTTGCACCTACAGAAATATCTTTCATAGCTTTATGGAATTGGTATCTACCTTCAGTACCAGTAAATACAACCCATTCGTTTCCTTCAGGAGACTTAGCGTTACGAGAAAGCTCTGCAATAAATCGAGCTAATTGATCTTCTGTTAATCCCGCATGAGGATCGTAAGATGAACTTACTGTATCTTCAATTTGAGCAAGAATACCATCACCCATTAAATTACCAGCAGCTACAGTACCAGCTTCACCAGGGAAACCATCAGCAGTAGTAGCATCAGTAACACTAGCTCTACCAAACCATCGTTGTAGCTCTAATTGATACATAAACTCATCAGTAAACAATTTCTCAGCAGTAAAGTACCACAATTTAGATCCATTGTTTTCAATCCAAGTTACATCAGTTAAAGCAGAACCTGTGATAGATAATTTACTTCGGTTGATTGTTAACCAGTTTTTATGAGTATCTGGGTAAGAAGTGTATTCAGAAACAGCAGAACCTTCAGATCCTTCACCAAATGCTGAACCAATTTTACCAAAATAACTAGCGGCAGCCATCGCAGCGCAGCCATCTTGCATTTTAACGGTATAAGTATAACCTGTACCACCATCTGTTACAGCAGTAGCAGTCGGTCTATTTGCAACTACAGTACCAGCAACTCCAGTTACTTGACCTACAAACCCTAAAGAATCTACAATAACGTCATTAAGAGCTAAAAAGTTATTAGTCAATGGAAGGGTTCTAGTGGCTACATTACCAGCATCAGCAGCAGCAGATCCTGTGTAGTCAGCAGCAATAGCTACAGCTTGACTTTGGCGACCTAACACCTTCCATTCGAAAGATTTATCACCTGCAATTTTTACGTTAGCGTGACGACCTGTTTTCTCTAACAAGTATGTCAAGGCATAACGAGGGTACTGTTCAATTAAAGTCGCTGAAATTTCAGGGTACTTTAAGAGATTAGTTACCAACGAGTTTGAAGCCTGAGTATCAGTTCCAAACGTACCAGTTTTTGTAATCATTTTTTTACAATTTAATTTTTAAAAAATAGTTTAAATTGCACTTACTTTATTCTTCATCTTAAAACGTAGCATTGACTGTAATAAAATTAATCTCCCATAAATGCTGAAGCATCGAATCCAGAACCTGTCTTATATTTAGGTTTACTATTTCCTCTACCCCCTTTATTGGTAAGGTTGTCTAATACACTACCTTTACCTTCTTCGAAGCCTTGCGACTTCAACAATTTCTGTATTTGTTGTCTGTTCTTCCATAAGAACGCTGCCTCCGCAACATTGGCATGAGACTTATATATGTCCTCATTGAAATTACCAGTTGTTATATACTTATACAGATCTTTTCTTTGTTCTACTGTTACTTTTCCGCCAAGATAGTTATCGAAACTCTTTAAGTGAGTTTGCAATTCCTTTCTAGACTTCTGTTGAGTCTCCACCAACTCTTGCTGTTTGGAATCCTCTTGATTCTTAATGCTTGTCTTTTCAGTTCGAATAGCATTTTTTAATTGCTTTCTAATCTTCAGAGCCTCATGTTTAAGCATCCCAGAATCTTCCATTCTATCCAAGGAGTCATCAACATCGTACTCATCCATACCTGTGGCTTTCATGTCAGCGGACAATAACTCCCTATCTGAAAGCTTTAAGTACCCTTCGTACTTTGATGTCGTATCATTACTAACTTCAGGCTCATTCTTAGAGTTTAAAGCTTTAATGATGTCTTCTTTAGACGCACCTTCTAATCCCAACTCGTTAGCGACTGAATCCCAGTCAACTCCTTGTTCTTTGTCGGTATCAACCTCAGTTTCTTCTTCAACTTCTGTTGAAGCTTCAACATCCCAATCGTCATCTTCTTTATCAAGAATCTGTTCCGCTTCAGGCTCATCTAAACTTTCAGAACCCCAATCGAAATCAGAGTCGTCACTTTCAGAGTCATCCTCAACTAGCGCATCTTCCACGACAGTTGATTCCTCTACATTATCCTCTTCTACTAAAGATGAAGGTTCTTCCTTTGCAGGATCTTCATCAACCTGACCTACCGTCTCTACCAGTTTGTCAAGCCCAGCGAAAGCTCCAGGATTAAACTCCTTAACTTCTTCGCTTAATGTTTCCTTTTTTTCCATTATCTCTTTTTGCAATATTACTAAAAATTATTGACATACCAAATTAATTCTTGACTTGTCCTTTTAATTGACCTTCCATTTGCCTTAAAACTGCGTCTGCTTTTTTATTTCCATAAGAATCATCAGATAGTATTTCTGCCGTCTCTAGTTTAGATTGATGCTGTATCTCAGCAACTTTAATTCTAGTTTCGTTATCTAACTGATTCATTTCAACTTCTATTTGCTGCTCTTGCGCTTTAGCTTCAGCTTCCGCTTGAGCTTGCTCTTGCATACCTTGTTGTTGTTGTGCTTGCATTTCTTTAGCAGCTTCCAATCCTCGCTCTAAGATGTGTTCAGCCTCAGTTAAAGTATCTGACTTGTATATTCTAATAACATCCAGCATATCTATCTGCCCTGCTTGTAAGGCTGATTGAGCGAGCTGAGAAACAGCTGCTTTCATTTCCTCATCTTTACCACCATCACCTAAGAATACTCCATAATCATTTAACTGTACGTCTGGCAATATGGAGATAAACTTGTAAGTTCCATCACCAAATACAGTTGCAGTCTTCTTACCTTCGCTCCACGCAATCTTCATAAGATTAGCGCAACGCATTAATACGTCTTGCTTAACCATGTCATGTGACCAGAACCAAGACCTAGTAATTGTAGCTGACTGAACTACAGCTCTTTGCTGATTACCTACTTGTTCGTATTGTTCAACCTGACCTTCACGTTGTTTAGTTACGCCTGATACTTGACCAGCCATATCTTCCAACATAACTTTAAGGTTTATAAGTTGTTGAACAGAACTAGACAAGGTAAAGTCTATCTGTTGGAATTGATTAAACGTCTGTGCTTGTAACCCCTCATCCTTAGAGTTAATAGGTATAATACCGTCATTTTTGATATGATACATAATGTCCTGCATATTCATACCAAGATTAGCTGGCATCTGGGCTACATCATATACAACAGCCTTACCACCTGATCGTGCCATAGAAAGCTCTATATGATACATTACAATATTGTATAACATCTGAACATTCTTAAGTAGGTCTACCATAGACACGGAGCTTCCCGTAGTGTGATTTCTAACGCACCCTACATAACTTAAGTTAGCAGCACTAGGATCATCTAAAGAGCGTATCTGGTTAGGAACTCGCTGACAGTTAACCATAATCTTACCACCAATCTTTGTAGCCTGCCAAATATCATCAATAACAACTTTACGAATCTTTTCGCCCTTTCTCTTTCTGTACTTATCAGACACCATTTTTCTAAATGGCTTTTCATTGTCATGCTTATTAGGGCTTAGTTTGTATTGTATCTTCTTTAAGGATCTCCACTCTGCGTGTACAACTTTAACTCTTAATTCACCAGACTCACCTTTTACATACCAATTTCTGTATTCTGACTGTATATCTATACTATCCTGTTTAGATAGGGATTCTATAAGCCTAATATCATCATCAGAAAGAACCTCACCAAATTCATCTACAATATCACTAGGGGAAAGCCATCTTTCTTCTGAAATCCAATTAGCCTCACCTAAATCATCAGTTTCACTTGTTAAATCATAAGTTAAAGATCTAGGATCTACTCTTCGGACTTGTGGATCACCATCCTTTATCTCAATTCTATAGCACTCTTTTCCAGTTATTAATAAATCCCTGAATCCTTCCTTAAATTTATTTTTAAGTTTATATCGGTTAACCAGAAACTCCAAGCCATCCTGAACAGACTCCTCTATAGATTCCCTATAATTGTAACGCATAAAGGTGTCTATATCATCTGGAACTGGAATATCCTGTCCTTCAGTATTAGTCTCCATGCCTAAATTCTTCATCTCCTCCTTAACTTCTTCTAGGAGTTTATTCATAACCATAGTAACCTTATGGTCTTCCTTCCTGTTAATAGCTTCTTGGTTTACAGTAACCACTTTAGTATCAAGAGGTCTATGTAGGTCTTCACCTAACAATAAGTCTATCTTAGGTTGAACTATAGGATAGTTTACTAGCCTAGCTGGGTAATTGTATCCATATTGCTCTGTTAGGTATTTATAATCATCACGGTTAAATTCACCGTTATATATATCGTAGTTTCTTATATCTTTAATCTTATACCTACTCTCAGGACTACTTGCGTGATCTGTGGAGCTTACAATAGCATTAAGCATTTGTTCGCACCATTTTTTATCCTTCTTGGAATCAGATATTAATTGACTAGGAAAATTCTTCATTATCTTATGTGTTTAATAGGTGTACCATTAGCATCGTATTTATAATAGGCAAAGCCACTTTCTTTTATAGCTTCGTTTTCTTTATTTTTAACTTCAATTGCAAAGTTATCATTTTCATGGATAAGACACAAGCCGAATGCGATTGCTCTATCCGTATTCCTAGAACCCCAGTCGCAAAGCTCATCCAAGAGGTCTATAAACCATATCTCATCCCCTCTCTCCTTAATATAATCATACATCAAAGATTCCATATACGCCTTAATCTGCTTATTCATGTGCACCCCATAGTTATTTCTGGTCTTTGTTCCAGGGGCGTGTGCAGATCTAGGTTTAGTTTTTAAATATTTTTGCGCCCTATTTCTGAGGAAATAGTCTAAGATACCAATTTTAGTGTATTCAATAAGCATCTGAGCGTTATAATAAACAGCCAACTTCAAGCATCCATCATAAAATTGATCCGCAGTCTCTGGTCTATCTGTATACTCCGCCACAGGTAGTCTATATGGTTGATTAGTGTCTGCTATCCTTCTAAATATCATTGCTGAACCTAGAGATGGGGCAGCACCAGCCTGATCTTGATCGTAAGAGTCAATACCACCAATATCCAAACCTTGCATGTGAACCTGCGGTTGGTGTAGTATTTTATAAGGCCCGTGTGGGTGTGGAGTAAAAACCACCTTATCAGTTAGTCCATCTTCATTTATCACCCAATCCAGATTACCAGTTGTTATATGCTGCTCTGGATCAGCCAACGTCTGCACTCTAGCTCTCTGCTGGTTAAGTAAAGCTATATCAAACCTAGAACCTTTAGTCTTAAGGAAAGCCTCCTGTATAGTTAAAGGGTAGTTTTGTATAGATAGATTGTAAGCCTTACTGTCACCACCACCTTCAACTATCTTCCGCCTCTCATCCTCTATATACTCAAACGCTTTTTGCTCGTCATCAACTCCCGTCTTAGGACTAAAGAACCCGTGAAGAGCTCTAGACGCTGGTATAAACATAGGAATAAGATTAAATGCCTCTGCATTATAGTACATATCCATAAAGTCAGCAGAAGCCGCATCAATATCACCACCCGTACCACCGACTACTGGAACTCCATATTGGTAAGCCCCATCCATGAAACAAGCTTTAGATGACATATAAGCATTCTTCAATCTCTTAAACTCCCCTGCTTCCTCGAATATCATAATAGATAAACGCTCACCTTTGTAGACTTCAGGATCATCCATAGTTCTACAATGTATAACTGACTGATAACCACCTATTTCCCAGCGACCTTCAGCATTCTTCTGTTTGTATCCAGCCCTTAGTACGTCTTTAGTATCCTTTAACCACCCATGCCTAAAATTAGGATGTTGATTCATCAACCCTTTTTTGACTTTATCAAAGAAAGAGTTTGCTGTCACACCAAGTCCAGCCGCAATTCCTACCTCGGAATGCGGAAAGAAAGTAAATTCATGCGCTACCAAGCCAGAGTTCATATAGGAGAAACCCTTATCCCTAGCCTTAATCACGATCATTCCTTTACCCTCTTCCCTGCAAGTATGGAAAAGGTTAAAATACTCTTTATCCATATCCCGATACCAAGGGTATATTAATGTTTTTCGATTACCATCGCTACCATCATTACCTAAGATCATGTAGTAGTTCAAATACCAGTAGTAATTACCAGGTATCCACTCCCCACCTATGGGTTTGTAACCATTAATACACCTGTGCATCTCTTCCTCCCAATAGTCCTGATATATAAGACTATCTGCATCTAGTTTGGGGTGTCCGTGATTTGGAATTGGCCTATAAGCCTGTACATCAAATTTCTTAGCCATTAAGCATCTTTTAGTCTAACTGCTCTATCTTCAAGGAAGCTCAGAGTCTGTTCACCACTAATTACTTTTCTCTCACCTCTACGTTCTATAGCTTCCAATAATACTGTTCTAGTACCTAATAACTTCTCAATACCTATCATCACCTTCTGCAAATCTTCAGCTGTCTCCTGATCTAAGTGCCACTCATTAATAAGTGTAGTGTATTGATCTATCTTTTTATTAAACGCCTCTAACTGATCGTCAAGAGGATCTCTCTGTAATTCCCTGTATTTACCTACAGCCGCCTTTATCAAAGGATGTTTAGTGTCAGCCCAATCGGGCTTCCCAAATAGATCCGTGCATATCTGCCTGTTCCTATCCTTCTCGTTAAGATACCTATAAGGAGAATCATAATCCTGACTTAACGCCACAAACTTCATACCCTTCTGCCCTAACTTCTTTTCTTTTAAAACCTTCTGGAACTCTGGAACGCCTAGCACCCCATTATCCTCATCAGTTACACTCTCTCCTTTCTTACTTATCTTTAATAGATACATTATCTCTTTTTCAGTTTGTACTTCAGTAGGAAGTTCCCCATATCAATATCACTACTATTATAACCCACAGGAACCTCTACCTCCTCGTAGTCACTAGTCTTCTCATTATAATATATATAATTCAAAGTCTCAACTATAGGATCATTAAAGTATATACCCCTCTCCAATATCATGTAGTCATTATCTATCAACCAATTGTCTATCTCATTATCTAACGCTGTAGTTGGGGAGAACATACTGAAGTCGTCTGTTTCGACCTCAAGACTTAAACCATCTATGTCTTTAAAAATATCTCCGTATGGAGTCTCTATATAAGATTTTACCATTTCACCTTAATTATTTAAGATTAATACTAGCTGTAGGAGAAGGACTCGAACCTTCAAGTAGTAGTTAGCTAAAGAACAAATTTTTTAACCAGGTGCAGCGCTGCTTGGTGGTCAATCCCGTTATCCTTAGTTTATACTATTATCTACACCCCCGAGACAAGAGGGCACGTCTGCCAATTCCGCCATCCTACAGTATTTAATACTTTGGTCGTTTAGGTCTTTTAGGTTTGCATTTCTTAGCCATCACGGTTTTTGTTTTAATGTTATAAGGCAAATATAGGAATTTTTTTTTTATTCGTGGATAAGTGATGCCCTCTGCTGCACACCCCGTGTGCTTCCTAAACTTTTAGGCTACCGCCATCTATTTATCAAAAACTAATCAATTTACTAACTTAATACACACTACGATGTCTATCTTCAACTCAATCAAAGACTACGCACAATTAAAAGCAGAAGGCTGTAAAGATGCAGTACAAATCATTAAGAACAATAAAGGACAACTAAAGAATCCTGCCATACAAGAATGTATCAACATGGCGTTGTTCAACACAACCAAGTATGCAGAAGTAATAAAAGAAATAGACGGAGAACGTCTAAAGAACATAGGAAAAGTAGCTACAACTGCTACAGCAACGTGTTGTATTGCAGTAATAACTGCTATTGTATCATAAGCACGAGTGTAAACGAGGGAGACTGTCTCTCCCCTTACTTTCACACTACAAAATAGGTGGATTCCGTCACATAACTACCGTTAACGGGGGTTTATGGTAGCATAGCTGATGGTTTCCACACAATATTAACGAGTATTCATTCATTTAGTAATTCAATAACCTATTCAGATGAAAACAAACATTAAAAGAATCGACACGCTAATTGCATTGTACAACAAATCAATAGAAACAGCGACACACACAAGACTTATGTACTTGTGGAATTTATTAACAGTATATGTACTAGAAGAGTCAACCTCACTTAACTGGGGTATAATTGTAGTGCCAAGTAGAAAGCTACAAGTATTTGAAGTATATGATAAATCTACAACTATTTTAGGAACCATTTAAATCAATTCAGTAAGTGAGAAGTATGGTCTTGAAAAGAAATATTAGCCTGCCATCAACAACTTTAAACTCTGTCTTGCTCGCTGTGTGTTAACACTACGATTAGTATGCAGTCGGGCAGGCAAGAAAGTTGTAAAGAACAACTGCGCTATCTCGTATGGAGCAAAATATCTGATCCAAATACATTCCTGTATAAGTCTTGAACTGGAGTTCGAGGATTACAAATATAGGAAACAATTTGGTAGTACACAAGCGCAAAGAATTTGCGGTTCGACATTTCTGCTATGGTAAGGTCTATCTAACGATAGTCTGCGAAGAAGTACTAAGCTACCTCTCGGTTCGACTCCGAGTGCAGGAACTATTAATCATTAATCCATTTATTATGAAAAAGAAAAAGGTAATACTTGTAGGCTCTAAAATAAAGAGCAAAGTAAAGATAAGAAGAAGACGTATCGGTGAGTTCACCAGAGAGATACGTTCTTACATTAGAAATAAACGAACAGCTATGTCATCATGGGAGAGAATCTGCGCTGATGTAGCTAGTATTAACAACTAAATCAATCAATGTCTTACAGGTTTAACGAAAGACGTAAACTAATCCTGATATACTTATGGCTAAAATCAAAACTTACAACTGGAAAGGAAGAAAGGTATTTAACATGAGACGAAAGAGTGGTAAAACTGTAATGGTTTACACTAACAAGCACGTTAACGTACCGCAAGGGGTTATAAACTTAGGGCCTGTCGCTTTCCGTCAATGGATTGATAAGAACGATGTAGTTCTAGTCAAATGCAAGGAAAAGGCTGAGTCCATATCTTACAGTCTTGTAACTAAATTATGGTTTAACCAACAAAACTCATTCTAATGAACAAGTTATTAACAAAGCTAGGGTATCTAACGGTAGGTACTCTAGCATTAGGTATAGGATTTATAGTGTTCGGAGTAGTAGCTAGTGCTATAATCTCATTTGCAGTAGGTATTGCTCCTGCTGTAATCCTCGCTATAATAGTAGGAATTATTTATAACTCATTAAAAAAGAAACCATGACTAACGCTCAAAAAGAAATACTAGAATTACTAGACAAAAACAATGTAAAGCTCGAATCAGCTGTAATAAGCATTGATGTAGGCTACCAAGAATCTTCACAAGATTTTCTAAAGCCAAATCATACACCAGCTGAATGGTGTCAGTTTATGAACGCAATAGACAGAAACTATAATAGTGGGTTTGGCATACAAGAACTCTCTGGAGTTTTATGGTTTACTGACGGCACTTGGGCTACAAGAGGAGAATATGATGGATCTGAATGGTGGGAACACCACAGAAAGCCATCTTTTGATATAATGTTTAACATGTATAAAAAATAAGCCATGACGGAAGAAACTCAAAACTTGTTTGTAGAAATGATTTCAAAACAAGTAAAGATAATAGAAGAGCTCAACAGTAGCTCTAACCGCTGGAAGCGATACTCTAAGAAAGTTGATAAAGAATTAGAGGATATGAAATTTGAACTACAACATTCTAAAGAACGAAGAGAGGCTTTAGTAAAAGATCTTGAACAGCATGTATCAAAGCTAAAAACTGAATCTCAAAAGAACCTGAAAGAGTATTTAGAGTGTTGCAACGAAATACAAAGATTGAAAGAAGAGAACGAAAAACTTAAAAATAACCAAAACATTTAGAAACCATGAAGAAGATTTATGTAATTGCTTGGACTTGGAGAGATACCGAAATGACAATAGAGCATTTCTACACTCCACACAAAGCTATTAAAAGAATAGCTGAAATAACAGACTGGAAAAAGCCCTGTGCTGATGGATGCCCTGAAGAGTATCTACGACAATACTATAAAAGCACGGATGTTTTAAATGACTGCTATAAAGATGTAACTATAATACTAGAGGTAATACCATTACCTACTGATAAAGTATTCGTAAGAATAGGATTCGAAGATACAGTAATCACAGCAGAAGAATGGAGATCCAAAGCATCACATCCTGAAGTCTCTTCCATGCCTTACTTTGTAGGGTTTGAAGACAAACAAGGCGTTTCGTGTAACGAAGAAGGAGAATATTTAGATGTGACATCAACTCCTGCGGTAGTAACCTCTAAAAAATAGAACTTATGAACATTTACAGATACGAATTTGAATACAAAGTCTATAATAGTAATGGACTTGAGGTTGATAAAGGAATAGAGACATCTAAAGGCTATGACGAAGTTAGGGCTGAGAACTATCTAAGGACAAAATTAGAAGAGGGATGCCAATCTGACGAGGAAGTAGAGCTAAAACTAATCCCAAGTTTTGTTAAGTATACGGATGCTAACAAATTGATAGCTGAATTTATGGGTATTGAGTCCTATGAGCTCAGAGGGTACACAATGTTTGTGTATGAGGAAGACAATCACAGAACAGATGTAGACCTACACTACCACAAATCTTGGGATTGGTTGATGCCTGTAATAAATAAGTGCTATCAAGAATATATGAGTAAGCATATTGCAGAGGTGGTTATGACTTGCGACATAAGTAAAGCATACCAAGTGGTAGTAGAATTTATTAACGAGTATAACCTAAACAAGTAGAACCTATGAACACATTCACAGTATTTGGCAATCAAACAGATCAAGCGACATTTTATGACTTTGAAATGGCTGTGTATTATGCTGGTGATTGCGTGAACGAAGGTATAAAAAACGTATTTATAACAACTAATTTCTATAAAGATGAGCACAATAGAGTATCAGCAAGCCCGAATAGAGGCGCTAGAAAAGGAAGTGGAACGATTAAAACAAGAAAACTATGAGTTACGATCCGACTGAAATAAAAGACACACCATGCAGATGCTGTTGGAGGTTTGTACCCGAAGACGAGCTATTTGATGGTATGTGCATCGACTGCTTTGAAGATAACGAAGCGTTAAATCAAGAATATGAAGACAATAAAGACTAACCTATGAAGAAAACATTTAGCAATTTATTCTCAAGCCAAACAGGAGACGTAAAAGATTTACGAAACTTTATGTTTGCAAAAGACTATTGGAAAGCTGTGGATAAAAACAGTGATTCTGTGGAAAACGCAATCAACAATAGCTTGGATATTGGCAGAAAAGCTGTCAAAACTGCATCAGTACTTGCAACCGCTACAGGTCTGATGGTAGGAGCACTAGTGGGAACTATATTTGAATAGCCATGGAAACAGTAGATGTTGGAATTATGATTGCTTCAATAGGAGCATTCTTACTTATATGCTGGGTGCACAAAAGTAGACCAGAAGATAATTACTAATCATTAAAACCTATCACAAATGACGATAACTGTTTGGATTAAGCGAGAAATAGTGTTAAATTGGGAGCACTTTAAAAGGAACCCAAATGAGATTTATCACATCTGTACCAGAGAACCAGGAGACATGGACTTTGTACAAGTAAACTTAAGTCTGGATGAATACTTATCAATATTAACCTCAATACCAACAGAAAATGAAAAAGAATAAAACTACATTTCTACACGACAACAAAAGAAAAGTTGAAGTTAGAACAGAAGAAGAGGCTAAGAAAGTAAATGCTGAAAAAGCATACGAAAGGCACTACCAAAAGAGTCATATGCTTAGAGTGTTAGACGAAATACCAGAGAAACCAATCGGTCATTTTACTGATGTTTCAACAGGAGAGATAATCCAAATTACCAATGAAAAAGGATTTATAGATGTAGACACATTTATTCTACAGTTCGGAAAGCCTGCACCAAAACTCAATGCTTTAGATGTTCTGGAATACGATTTAAGTAGTCAGCTAACTAAAATCTTTAAGTGATGGAGCGCAAAACTCTATGGTGGTGTAGATACAAAGTGAGGGTTTGGAAAGAGGTTTATTCTAACAAGACTAAATCTACCAAGCTTTCACATTTACACAGAGACTATAAAGTAGAGGGATTCCTAAAGGGTAATTGTCCTAATGACCTTACTAATACAAGAATTAACTCCACAGCTATTAACAAGCATATAGAAAGCTATAAAGGAAAGTATTCCTGTAAAGTAGAAATTATAGGAGAAATAGAACGACTTTCATCTCATGGTCGTACAAATTATGAGATATAACCAAATCAATTAAAATCAATTATTATGGGATTAGACATGTATTTGACTAAGAAAACTTACGTCAAGAATTGGGATCACCAAGAAAAGCACCACAAAATAACTGTGGAGTATGACGGTAAGATTAGAACCGATATAAAACCAGAGAGAATATCTTACATAGTAGAGGATATTATATACTGGAGAAAAGAAAACGCAATCCACGCTTGGTTTGTAGAAAACTGCCAAGAAGGGGAAGACGATTGCCGAGAGTCATACGTGACTGCTGAAGACTTGACGAAGCTTGCTGATCTATGCGACTTAGTGCTTGAGTCTAAAGACGGAGAATTATTGCCAACACAAGGAGGCTTTTTCTTCGGAGGAACGGAATACGATGAGTATTACTTTGAGGCCATCGAAGAAACTGCAAAAGCTCTCAGAGAAGAATTAAATAGCAATACGGAGGATTATCCAACCTATTACTATCACTCATCTTGGTAAGAGCTACCGCTCACTATTTAACTTAAACTTTTAAATCAATTAAATTAATCTATATGAAAAACAAGGAATTAATTGAAATCGGATTAGATTTCACAGTATCAAAAAGACCTCTTTATAGAAGAGACGAAAGCCTATCTATAAATGAAGAAGGTCAAATCTCAACAGTAAACATAGAGGCGGAAACACCTTGGTTTGCAACAGTAAACGACTCTACTAACGAGTCTCTTGGAGTAGTAGGTAACGCATACCATGTTACTCAGAACGAAGAGATTATTAAGGTATTAGAGGAAGTTGCTCAAGACAACGACTACACTATCAGTCACTCAGGGCCTATTAACGGTGGAAGACAATGCTTTGTGCAGTTCAGGTTGAACGAAATGAAGGATGTTGGTCAAGACCAGTTAGTTAAATATATAGTAGCTACCTGGGGGCATGATGGTAAGCATGGTGTTAGAATAGGGTTTGGTAATAAAGTGGTTAGCTGTGCTAATCAATTCTACCAATTCCACAATTCTGCTCAACACAAGCTACGTCACTCTAGTACTATAGCTGAACAGCTTAGAGAGATTCCAAATATTATGAATCAGAACTCATCCGTTGAGGAGGAGATGTACGAGAAGTTCCAAGCTTGGAGTAACGTAGAGATCTGGCAAGAGCGCAAGCTTATGGCATTTAGAAATGACTTATGGAAAGACCTTACGGGTATCGACAAAGCATTAAGCCATGATGAGTATAAAGATAAATACTCTACTCGTAAGATCAACAACGGTATGGACTTACAGCAGTCTATAAATACCGAGATGCAAGTTCACGGTCAAACCTTGTGGGGATTATTCAATGGTGTAACACACTATGTTAACCACAAGAAATCCGTGCCTAACAGACCTTACGGTAGAGACGAGTCTCTAATTATAGGTGGTGGAGCGAAGATGGCTAACAAAGCTTTCGCTATGATAGATAAATTCGCAACAGAAAATCAACTTTACTAACATTAAACAAATTAATTATGGAAAAGCTTTATGTGAATAACTCAGAATTTATGGAGTTTCTATGCGAAGTAGCTACCCAGATTGTTGTACAAAAATTTGGAGAAGATACTTGGGAGCATAATGATGAAGGGACTACCTTTGCAGAAGAGGCACAAGACTTCTTCAACGAGAGATATGACGAACTAGAAACTCTAGCAAGTAAAACTTTTAACTAAATCAAATATGGGATCAATTTCATTTGAATTTACATCAATCGGCAGGTTTAAAACCGCCCAAGACGCTTATATTGCAGAATGCGAAGAAGCGCAATACGAATACGGACACGATTATTATAACGGATCCATTAGCACAACTGACGGTTGCTCTAGAGAAAGTAATGCTCCTAGATTTGGAACTAGAAAGTTTGATGGTTTCATAGGAAATAAACTAGAAAAGATGGATAAGGGAGACTGTCGCTACGTAGAATTAGATGGCGCAGCTCTCAAAAAATTAAAAGAGCGAAACGGCTATAAAGGAAAACGCAACATTAAAGCGTTCTACTTCTATGGCTGGGCTCGTTGTTAACGAGAGCTTCCTGCGTGAGTGGAGCATACAATGAAAGTCCTGATTATTCAGGCAAAAAATCCTACCCGTGGGAAGGTAGGTAAAATCAGCATCAAAAGTAAAGCTCCTGGGTAGGAGATGTCTTACTCAGGGCTCTCTTTTGGTCAACTTGTAAGGATTACTTACAACTTAAAACTAGGGATATGAGAACACTACTAGAATGGAGATGCGGATACTGTGATAGTATCCAGACATCCGACAGCGCTAAAAGGTGGTCTATGGATTACTGCCAATGCGGAGAATCCTTTGTAGACTTAGAGGAACACTACCAACGTAACATGGGGGAAGTTGTCGTTATAAATACATCAGTATTTGGCGAAATAGATACAGGCGATTCCCAAACAACTAACACCATCAATGAAGATGGCGATTACAATAAGTTCCTGAAGCTGTGTGAAACAGCTGGAATAATACGTGAGGGAATAAGTGAGGGAACAAATGAGGGAATAAATGAGGGAATAACGCAAGAATATCTAGAGGAATTTGCAGAAGCACACAACAAGTACCACACTCGAAAGGCTTTTCTTAAAAAGTCTTCAAAATATGTGTTAGCGTACTTACTGGGCGTAGCAACTATGACTCTCTTGTATATACTCTTCTTTAGCAACTAGTGACAAATCGTCACCAGTTCGATGTTTCCGCATATAATTACTACGAAAATCACATTATTGTATGAGTTCTCATACATTAAGTACCGTTTATAAGGTTAACGCATGACAAATCATGCACAATTCATATTATATTGTGATTCTTGTATTGTAATTTGCAATTCGCGAATCAAGAAAAGTAGGCGCAACACAGAAAAAGTAAGCGCATATCAGGTTAGTCGGAAATCCCGACATACCACTTAATCGTGTACCAAATTGGTACATACTAAAAGCTAAATAAAATGGCAAGTAAAGCAATAAGTAACATAAAACTAACAGATAGCCTAACTATATCAGAGTGTAAGGATGGCTATTGGTTGTATGATGAAACAAGAGGAATGAACTTATCTATGGGAGCAGAAACAGAGCAAGATGCTTACGTTGAAGCTATAACCTACTACCAAAAAAGATGTGCAGAAGTAGAGCAGAAAAAGAAAAAGCTGTACGATAGCGTAAATAATTTCATAGAGTCATTGTCTGATAATGATGAAGTGTATACGCCTTGTGATTGCACTTATTAACCAACTAAAAACCAAAACATTATGAAAACATTTGCAGTAGTATTTATTCCAAAGCACAGATTAAACGAAGATGACTCATCAGACTTTAAGCAATGGAAGCACGTAGAAGGTAAAGACAAAGAAAGTGTTATAAACCAAGTGTCTGAACACGGAATAGTGATTGAATGCAGGGAAGTCCCTGAATAACTATGAAGGTGTATCAAAACAAGGGTAAAATGATTGTCAAATTGTAACAAAACAAACCCAAAACCATGAAAGAATTTAACTTAATGCGACTAATGGATAGTTGCTGTGTAACGATAGACTTAGAGTATTACGATGAGCTAATGGACTACCTTCTTGAGATAGACGTAGACTTAAACGAGCTAAACATTGATGACTTAGTTGTTAACTATGTACAATTCCTTGATAAAGAGGAAGCTGAAGAATACGACATGTATATCTTAAAAGAAACAGAAGACGGATGTTGGTGTTTATAGCGACAAATGTCGCCTTAAGCATAGACAAATGTCTTTTTTAAAAAAAGTAAAACGATTAAAAAACAGGACAAAATGAGAACAGTATTAGTATCAAATCGTAGTGTGTATCACAAGTACGCAGAGATCGAAGTAAAAGTACCTGATGACATTCCTAGCAATAGAATTAATGAATGGCTTGCAAATAACGAAAATGAATATGATGGCAGGATGGATTCAGCCATAGATGCAAGTCATTATCATTTCGGAATTGGATTAGGCAACGGAATGGAAGAAGCTCACTCAGATAGTGAGTGGAGATATGACGTTTTAGAAGATGGTGAACATAAATCAGGAGGGCATTTATAATGGAAAAAGTGATAACAAGGAAAATCGCAGAGTACGATGTATCTGAATTTACAGACTCTCACATTAAGCATTACTTACAAAACCCTGACGAGTTTATAGATAGGTATGAGTTTTACAAACTAGACGATTTAACAGTAGGAGATCTCAAGGAAAAAGAGGTAACAGAAGAAATCGTTCAGGAAATTGTTTGGAGAGATGAACATCTACCAAGCGATGCCTATGAGCAATTTGAATACGACATGAGTTATTTTGATAAATACTCAGGAGAAACATTCTCTATTATAGGCTCCAACATGGGATGGCAAAATAGAACAGGTCAGAAAGATGTTGAGGTGAGCGATGGTATGGATTTATTTGAAGCCATACGAGTAGACTCTGATCTTAACTTTAGAATCTGGAAAGAGTCTGATGACGATTCAGGCGTTTATCACGCAAGGATGTCACATCACGACTCGCCTACGGGAGAACATTATGAACTAACACTTAAATCATAAACATTATGGAACGAAGCAGAGTACCACAATGGAACACTAAGACAAAGCTTACTATGGAGTTCTTCCATACGTTTAGCACTCAAGTCGAACTGTTACCTAGAATATCAATAACCTATGGCTTTGGAGATAGCTTAAAGCTAGAATCCGAAGGAGGAGATTTTGGGATAATTAGAAACGGAATAGCTATTGAATGGCTATGGTTTGCATTATTTATCACCAGAAAGAAAACTATAAAACTTAAATAGTATGGAGAATAAAAATTACGAGTGCGATTACTACATGGGAGAAAATGTATCGCAAGGACTATCAGAGGTTAAACACTGTATTAATCAACTTGTTCCAGAAGAAGAGCAAAGCGATTATCACAAAGAAATATTTAACGCCATTGATGAGGCAATTAAAAGGTTGAAGCTCAAATAGTGGTGCATATTCGCACCAATGTAGCTCATTTTGTGTTTAATATGAGCCAAAACCACGAATAAGGTGAGCTAAAACATTTAAATAGAGTCAAAGGACTGATCTTATTTGCATAAGCTTTAAGTGTAGTTAAAGGTTTGCACCATTTTGTTGACGCTAACAAAAAGGAAAACCTATATACGTTAGGGTATAACCTTAAAATTAAGAATGCTTTATCAGGCTATAACCTGCCAAAAGTATTTTCTAAGATTCTTTTTGGCGAGATATATTTATTTCGTAACTTTAAGAGACTCCTAACACTAACATACTACAACAATGGGATAAGAACACTTAAAGGCGGATATTTGTTGATAACAATTACACTCCTAATAACCATGATTTCTTTCGTGGAAGGATGGATGCTTGTTGTTACTCCAATATCTGTATTGGGTGTACATCCCGCAACAAAAGTTCCGTTTACCTACTTCATCACACTCCAGGCGATAGTTCTCGGAGCGTTATACAAGAGAAGGAATGTAAAGCCGTTCTTAGCTTTCATGGGGTTAGCATCTCTAATCCTCTTAAACATATATAGCTTAAACGACAGCGTACTTTTGCATAATGTATTTGCTATCCTATTCTTTCTGACTCAACCTATTATATTCTTCTTAGAGTATAAGAGCAAGAAAGACTCTTACGGACTCAGCAAAGGAGCGTTCCTAATATTCATTGCGCTATTAACGTGGCTAGGAATCATACCTCTACCTATATTTGAGGTGATAGCTTACGGAGCTTTGATACTTTTCTTATAAGAAAACATCCCCACCACAGGCCCATGAAGGACTCTCGGGAAGGGATGCCGAAGTTTCATTACCAGCATCTAACATCTGGAAGAGGAAGAGCTTCGTATACTATGAATACTCATTAAAGGTACAAAACAATTACCAACGGTGAAAATCAATTAAAATCAAGCATTTATGGGGAAAAATGAAATTCGAAGAAGAGTAAACGATTCTTAACCATTAATACCTTAAGATTATGGAGTATTACGAATGTATATTTAGAGCAGTAGGCGGTGCGTATTCAATCAACAAGTATGACCTACCAACAAATAACGAGGAGGAAATTTACGACATACTAACATCAGATGGATGGGAAGTATTAGAAATTTACGATATAAAAGAGCAAAACTAAACCTAAAACACTATCATTATGATAAAGCATTATGTAGCGGTGAAAACCGATCCAAACACATTGGCGCATTTTGAAGTTGATGAATATGTACAGAGATACATAGGTCAACTAGAACACGCCTTAACTGATGAAAGAGTGAAAGACACTCTATTCGCATTGTATCCGAGGCTGTCAGGATTAAATCCAAGAACTCAGGATGAAACAGAATACTTGCTATCATCCGAGGCTAACAAAAAAAGACTTGACGAGTCTATAGCGGAGTTCGATAAGGAGATCGTAAAGGATCAACTGGAAAGATCGAAAGCTATTGAGTATGCCTCTGAAGAATTTATAGAGGAGTACTTTGATTACCTGAAAAGTCGCCAAAAACCCGAGAATGATATAACACCTGTAAGCCTTTTAAATTTAGGGTTTACCGAAGAGTATCAAGAACCTGAATGCGGCTCTGCAGGGTACTTGTATTACTCTCTATACGTGTGCGGTGTAGCTTTACTGTCAACATCTCTGGATGACAAGAATGGATTCTATGTATTCCTGGATGACGATACTAACATAACCGATTACTATAAGTTAGAAGTTTTAATCTCTAGTTTAAGATCGCTATAACATATACCACAACCATTAGCGTTGCATATATAAATTTTGTGAATTTATTCATAAAGTAAATATATCAAAGGCTAACCTAAACATTGTTAACTAATTATTAATTAAATGCTAAATCATAAGCCATGAAAAAAGAAACTAAAGTTTTCGTATTAGATTTACACTCCCTCTGGAAAGATACTGAGTGGGGAGAAAGCGCTATCGACATAGATGACGAAGAATTTCGTGAGGCTATTATAGACCACGGAGAGGCGTACACTTTAAGTGCTTTCGCTCAAGCCTTCAATGAAGGAGAGTTTGATGCAGACGTACACGCTATAAGATTTATTGAAGTTGAACCTGAAAAACCTATACTAAATGACGTATTCCAAGACTGGTCAAAAATTTATAAATAGTAGTGATAAGAAGGAGTTTATGTACGCTGTAGATTGGGTTTCCGATCTAATGCAAATAACCCCTACAGAATTGATGACCAAAAGCAGGAAAAGACCTGGCGTAATGGCTAGACACGCTCTTGCTTATTTCCTACGTAAGCATACAGTATTTCCTCTTGAATATATTGGAGCTATAATGGGGAAGCATCATGCTACCATCATACATAGCGTGAAGTATATAGATGAGTATTCTACTTATGACTCTTACATAAGAACTATTAAGGAGAGTATAGACCACCTGACTAAGCCAAGTCACTTCTCTTTAAGAGAGGAAATAATGCACTGCTTAAAGGTGCATACAAGAGACAGCACTAGAACAGAAGCGATACTTATACTACTAGATAAGTACGGTAGGTCTGAGGTAGAAGCCTTACAAGAACAAGAAGAATTAGTAACCAGTTAAATTAAATAAAATGAGAGACACTAGTTTATTAGCTTACAAGGAGCTTGCTGAAAGCGGAAAGCTACAACAGATGGAGAAAAAGGTAATAGAAGCTATGGTGAAGCTTGATGGTGCAGCCACAAACTTTGAGATAGCCGAAGCCTTAAGTATCCCTATCAATCAGGTAACAGGAAGAACAAACTCTTTAGTTAAAAAGGACTTGATCTACCCTAACGGTAAGGTTAGAAATAAACTTACTGGCAAACAGAACTGGCAGTACAAGCTGCACTCTACACTATTCAATTTTGTATAGTGGACTGAACAAAATCATTATTAACTAAAAACTTAGAAATTATGCCAAATTGGTGTTGGAACAACCTGGCTGTGTCAGGAGAAAAAGAAGATATGGAGAAGTTTTACGACTCACTATCTAAAAATAAAGACGGATCAATAGAGTTTTCTTTTAACGATATTCTACCTATGCCTAAAAGCTTAGATATAGTATCTGGAACTAAAGTAGATTGGGCTGTCCGAATTTTAAACGCTGAATATCGAAATGATTGGGAGAAAATAGACCGCCTAATAGAGAATCCAGCTTGGGTTGAGGATGCTCCAGTCAAAAACTGGATGAATGAAGACGAGAAAAGACAAGTAATGCTTTCTTATCTGAAGTCGCAAGTATCAGAAAAAGACCTTGAAATGGGTGAAACGTACCTAACAAATATAGAGAAGTACGGACATGGAAACTGGTATGATTGGAGATGCTCCAACTGGGGGACTAAGTGGGATTGTAGCGAACCTTACATAAACTATGCCGATGATGATGGCTTTGGCGTAGGATTTGAAACAGCTTGGGCTCCACCAGTAGGAGTGATACAGGCTATAGGAGAGAAATTCCCAAACCTTAACATAGAGCTAGAATACTCAGAATCAGGAATGGGCTTTGGCGGAACGCTAGGCTTTCAAGGTGGAGAGTATTACGACCATGAAGCCGACATGGTATGGAAAAGCGATTGCTGTGGTGAAGATGTTCATCAAGAAGGTTGGGAGGAAGAATGCGAAGACCTTGACATTGAGAGCTTTGAGCATTGCCCTAAATGTAAAGAGCAATGTGAGGCTGAAGAACACTTGGATTATGGTAGTTCAGACCTAAATATTTGCTTAAATTAGTAATAACCATTAAAACCAAACATTATGAAAAACCTAAAATTTGTTAAAGGAATTGTTAACTCCGTAGTTGACAAAAATGAAGAAGTAGGATTCGATCTTTTGCTAACGCCAGAAGATGTAGAAAACCTACAAACTGGAAAAGGATACTTGCCAATATCTATTCGATTAGGAAAAGATGGTAAGTATTACGCTTATAAGGCTACCCGTAGGTTAGCTCCAGTTAAGGATGAGACAGTTGATGAAGTATACGATTTAGCTCGTATATCAATTGAAGAAGCTCCTTATCAAGATTTAGAAGCTGTATGTGAAGCTGTTCACATTAATGAAGTTTTGGAAACAGCTAAGAGAGAGTATATTAACAAAAAAAATAAGATATGATTTACTTAATTAATGCACTATTCTGCGTAACTTTGGCTTTCGCAATTTATAACACAATGTTTTTCATTGTTAATGCGGTTAATGCAGCTATTGACGGGATAAAAGATGGAGAGGGCTTTATAGATAACAGACACTTTTTGTTAAGTTGGTCTTTATTTATAATAGCCTGTTTTGTTAAATCTATAATACTTTAATTATGAATATAGGAGTAAAATTAAAAGAAGTCAGGACAATGACGAAAAAAGAGATCACTCAAGAAGGCTGGGAACACGATCATCATGCAAAGCACACTAAAGTATTAGTGTTTGATGACGGTAGTGTATTATACCCGTCTCAAGATTATGAAGGAAATGGTTCTGGAGCATTCTTTGGGTATAAGAAAAATAAAAACAAAATAGAACACTTTGCGATTTGATTGAAGTTATTGCCATATCCTATCAAGGAGCATTAAAGCAGTCTGGATTGGAGGAGGAGTTGATATACGAATCCTCCATTCCTATCAAGGCTAATTCTTTGATATGGATACAACGACTAGAGCGAATAAACAGAAATACAGGGATGACTCCTAGACTACGTGGTTTACACGGTGAGGTTAAAATCCGTTATGGAAAACTTCTAATAGAGGATTACAACAAATGTAAGTCTGGTTACATCGTAATAGAACTGTCTGGTGCTGAACTGAAGCGGTACAGAGAGGAAAATGGTTTCAAATGGAGCCGCCAAAAAGTCTTCAGATTTTTAACTCTAAAATAGAAAGTATGTTTAAGAAGATTATGTCAAACCCTGTGTCTAGAACTCTATTCCAAGCTGGAGTAGTTTACGCAGGTTTAGCTTTTGTTAGTCAAATGATTATGGTGATTACCGCTATGTATGCACCCTACGTTATAGGTGTCTTACTTGTGGTAGTTGCAGCATTAAATGTTAAGCTAAAAGACTTGTCTGAGTAGCAATATTTTAGTAACTTCACAAGCCAATGAAAAAGTCAAAAATCGACCAGATTTGCGAAGAAGTTGCCTACGACTTAGAGATTGACGAAAAACTTGTAAAACAAGTAGTTAAGGAACTATTTGTAGAAATAGCGTCAAGTATAGTACTACGTAAGCAACACATTCTCTTAAGGGGCTTTGCTAAGATAGTCATACAAGGAATATCAAAAAGTAAATATAAACCTTTCGATCCTATGCAGTACGAAACCCGTGCTGAAGAAGATTGGAAAAAATCTAAAAAAAATGAGTAAAGAACGAGAAGAAGCTCTAAGACAATTAAACAGATCTGAAGAGTCAGCAGAAGCAACATTTGACTCTTGGATTGTTGACTTAACAGACCAGGATCAACCCGACACTTGCGGCATTGAAGACGATGACTGCGAAGCCTGCGGATCTTAGAGCTACCGCTCAATTATTTTAACTGATTTATTAATTTCCTAAAACCAAAATCATGGGAAAAACCAAAGCCGAGGTTTTAAACGACCTCTTTAAAAAGTGTAACCTTACAAGTGAGGATGTACACAAACACAAATTTTATACTATCATCACAAGATCAGGTATCGAAAAGGTGCAAGCCGCATTCGGTATTGATGTGGAGTATAGTATGGAGAACTTATCAGCTGACCATAAATACTGCCTTATCAAAGCTAAAGGTATTATGGGAGATGCTTGGACTGAAACCTATGGTGAGTCTTCGCCTGCAAACAACAGCAATGCGTATCCAATCGCTATGGCTGAAAAACGTGCATTATCTAGAATAGTGCTTAAGCTTGCAGGCCTGTATTCTCAAGGAGTATTTGGTGAGGATGAGGCGGAAGATTTCGCTGCATCTAACAATCCAAAGAAAGACCTTGACAGTAAGACTTATAGCGCTATGATGAAAATGATAGAGTCCGACCCTCAAAGAGTCTTAGATGCTTTACCTAAGTACAAGCTTACAGAGCAACAAGAGGAGGACTTAGTTAGCGCCGCTCAAGCAGCAATTTAATTAGTAACTTTTTAACGGAGGGGAGATAATCTCCCTTCCATTTTTTAACTGAGCTATAACCTAATAAGCTCACAAATCATTTATTATGTCAAATTTACAAATTACTGGAACAATCAAGTCAATCGGTGAAGTACAATCAGGAACTTCTAAATCTACTAACAAAGAGTGGAAAAAACTAAACTTTGTTATCGAAACTCAAGGAGAGTATCCTAAGTCAGTAGCGTTTACTGTATTTGGTGGAGAAAAAGTAGACAATTTCGTGAAGTTCAACAAAGCAGGTCAATTAGTTGACGTAAGCTTTGATGCTGAATCCCGTGAATACAAAGGTCGTTACTACACAGACTTGAACGCTTGGAAAGTTTTCGCCAACAAAGGTGAGGCTACTGCTACGGCAGAAACACCTGCGGCAGACACAGGCGACATGCCATTCTAGAGTATGATTGTATCCCTGAAAAGCTCGCTAAGTAGGGGATACTTTTATTTTCCTATATTTGTATAAACGCAAATACATGGAAAAGAGAACTTTTTTTATTCCATTCAGTACGCCATCATCTAAAAATGGTAAACGCTGGACTGGAAAGCACATGATTCACTCTAAGACAGTTATGAACTACATTAAGAATACAAAGCCTTATTGGTTGGAGTATTCAGAAGAGTTTAGAGCTATCATAGATGAACTAGAGAAGCCTGTAAATCTTTCATTCAAATTCATTAGAGGAACAAGACATAAGTTTGATTACGTTAATCCACTACAAACCGTGCAAGATCAAATGACGATACACGGCTGGATAGAGGATGATAATTGTGATGAGATTATACCTTGTTTCGAGAAGTATGAATACGATAAAGAAAAGCCAGGATGTTTTATAACCATTACTGAAACTAATAAACCAATCAAAGATGAATCAAGAACTAGTAATGAAAACTCTGGGTAGAATCCTTAACGATGTTAAGTTTCTTATGGATGCTGTAGTCAACGATTACCAACCAAAAGAGAAGAAACCAACAGGGTACACTAAAGATTTCATGGACTTTTACAAAGCCTATGGTATTAGTAAAACTAAGAGCACAGCTTTTATTAAATGGAAGAAATTAAATAATCAGCAAAAGGCTACGATTATGGAATTGATACCTCTATACCAGAAAGCATTTGAATTAAAGTACAGGAAATATCCTAACAACTTTCTAGCTAACAATAGCTGGGAAGACTATTTGTATTTATTGGAAGAGGCTACTGAAGCCAAGAGTAAGGCGGAGAAAATCGCTGAAGCTCAAAAGGGGAGACTAGACGCTTATAACTTCTAGTATGAACCACAAGATAAATTCAAAAGAAGAAATCTCAGAGTATCTGAACCACGTTTACAGGAACGGATACAATAAGGGATTATCTACAGGGATTCCTTGGCTAGACAAGCACTACACTTTTAGAAAAGGTGAATTAGATGTTATAACTGGATTTGCCAATATTGGTAAGACCACAGCAATCTTTTACCTTATGATGTTAGCATCAGTTAAATATAAGTGGAAGTGGTTATGTTATTGCCCTGAGAATGAGCCAGTAGGTGAAATGGTAATAGACCTCGCAGAGATGTTTATAGGTATGACTGCTGACAAAACAAAGTCCGAAAGGATGGATAGGCCAGTATTTGACGCTGCCTGCGAATGGGTTATGGAACACTTTAAAGTTGTCTCATTCCCCAACACTCCGACAATCTACGATGTTATGGATGTATTCCAGACAGAGATAGATAGTGGAGATTTTGACGGTTGCTATGTCGATCCTATGAATGACTTAGCTATTAACAGGTCTATGAGTAAGTATGACTACTACTATCAGGTATTGTCTGACATTCGCAGATTCAAGCAGAAGAACTTTGTAAAGTTCATACTAGTAACACACGCTGTTACTAAGGCTGCTAGAGAGCGAGGAGATGACGGAAATACTCCTGCACCTTCACATTACGATGTGGAGATGGGTGGTATGTTTGCTAACAGAACGGACAACTTTATAGTTGTACACAGGAATCCTAATTCAGAGGATTGGAGTGACACACAGATTCATGTAAGGAAGATTAAATTCCAGAAGCTTGTGGGTATTCCTACTCAAGATGACGAACCTGTGATTCTTAAGTTTGAACCTAGACTATGTAGGTTTAAATCTTTAAACAAGAAAAAAATGGTTTGGGAAGATGTTCTAGAACAGAATACCATGGATTTTATTGACAATCATAAGTCAAGAATAAAGCCAGAAATCTTCGATGAAAACAATTTACCCTTTTAAAATTACGTTATGGGAAAAGTGAAAGAATTGTCGAAAGACGAACAAAGAAAGCAGGAGTTAGAATCTGAAAAAGCTTTTAGAGAATCTCCTTTAGGCCAATCTATTACACAGCTCGAAGGAGCTGTTGTAGGTCATGTTACAGAACTTCTAGACGCTATAGGAATTGCAGTTCCTGAAGATAAAGAAGAGACTGTTATGACTAACTTTATTGGAGCCGCACACGCAGCTGGAGCAATTCAGAGATTAGTTTGGCAACAGTTAGACTACGAGCAACAGCAAAAAGAAGCTCCCGTTCCCGACAAGAAGGTAGCGAAAGCTTTAAAGAAGGAAGCCAAAAAAGAGGCTGTCAAGAAAAACAGACCTAGAGGCAAGACTTCTATGAAGAAAGCATAACTTTTATCAACAAAGTTTTGTAGAAACAAAAAAACCACTATATTTACTGTGATTTGGTTATTACATAATGTAATTGGTTTTAGTTAATTGGTTAATGAGAGGGGGCTTTTAGCTCCCTTTCTTATTTTAAAACAAATTATTATGACAAAAGATCAAGAACTACAGAAGGAAGTTGCTAGTTCAAGCTTTTTAAAAGACCTTGAAAGAGATGACTACTACTATGCAGATACAACTCATGTAAGCTGCTCAATGCTAAAGCATTTGCTTAAATCTCCAATACACCTTAAGAACTACTTAGAGAATCCACCATCATCAACGCCTGCAATGACGTTTGGTAGTGCGTTTCATTGTTTAGTATTAGAACCTGAGAAGTTCAATAAGAATTTCTTCATCTTAGACACTAATGAACGACCTGAGAAGGATAAGACGATGGCATCCAAGGCTAACAAGCAATGGAAAGCTATAACTTACTCTAAGGCTAAAGCTAAGAATCAGTCGGTAATAACTCTTGACGAGTTAGATTTGATTGATAGTATGACTGAATCTTTGGTAAAACACAAGGAGGTTAATAAATACCTTTCTGAGTGTCAAAGAGAGAAGCCTATAGCTTGGAACTGGAATAATGAAATAAGCTGTAAAGGAAAGGTAGACTTACTATCGTTTGATTACTTATGCGATATTAAAACTACCGCTGAATTTGGAGGGTTAGATAAGTTTAGATATGACTGTAAAAAGTATCACTATGATATGCAAGCTGCATTTTATTGTGACGCTATGAACTTAGATCAGTTTAAATTTATTGTAGTCGGTAAAAATGCTCCACACGATGTTGGAGTATTCGATGTATCTCCAGAGTTCTTAGAAGCTGGGAGGCGCAAGTACAAATACGCTCTAGATTTATATGATAAATATTTCATATCTTGCACAAGCAGCATTGATGAATACCTAGAAACAGGAACCTTGTGAGAAAAGAATATAATAACTGGTTAAAAGAGAATCGTATGGAAACTAACTATAATTCCTGCCAGAGCACTAGATTAGAGATTGATAAGCTTCTACGCTTAAACTCCGCACTTCAGGCAAGTCTAGGAACAGACTCTACAGATCAAGAAAGATTAATCATTAAATCAAAAACCGAAGAGTTGATGAACAAGATCAAAGAAATTGATCCAGAGTTTCACAACATTATTAACGTAAACTAATAAAATCATGGCAAATCAAAGAATGCGCCTAACCCAGGAGGAGATTAATCTCGTGCTGGAGACTAGGGCAGAATCATTCTCGAACACTAACGAGAACGATCAACTATCCTCTGTATATTTAGATTATCTAGATGAAAGAGGGATAGAACCTGAAGAGGTTGTTTCTTGTAAGCATTGGCAATCAGCTAGTGGAGAACCTAGATTCTCTATTGTTACAAAGAATGACGCTTCAAGAATGAGTAGCGTAGAGAGAACATCTCTAGTAAACTCTATAGAGGATGTGATTAAGAAACACAAAATCACATATCCTAAAGTTCCTAAAAAATCTGGAAAACACTTATTGGTTATAAATCCTGCTGACGTTCATATCGGCAAATTAGCTATTGCTAAAGAAACTGGTGAAGAATATAACCGTGATATAGCTAAACAAAGGGTTTTAGAGGGTATACAAGGCTTGATAGACCAAGCCAAGGGATTTGATATAGAGAAAGTATTATTCTGCATAGGAAACGATATTCTGCACGTAGATAATACTTATAACACAACCACTAAAGGAACGCCTCAAGACACCCACGGTAAATGGTGGCAATCATTTGAGTTAGCTTTAGAGGTTTATGTTTCAGCTGTTGAGATGCTACTTGATGTAGCTCCCGTAGACTGCGTACATTCGATGTCTAATCACGACTACCAATCTGGATACCATTTAGCACATTGCTTAAAATCCTGGTTTAAAGATTGCGATGATGTAACCGTAGATGAAGGGCCTGCTTACCGTAAATACTATCAGTATCATAACAACATGATAGGATTAGAGCACGGTGATGGCGCTAAAGTCAATGACTTGCCGTTGTTGATGGCTCAAGAGGCTCCTAAGTTGTGGGCTAATTGTGAGCATAGGACTATGTTCTTGCATCATGTACACCATAAGATTAAGTTGAAATTTCAATCAGCTAAAGATTATATAGGTGTAACCGTTGAGTACATGAGAAGCCCGTCTGGAGCTGATTCTTGGCATTCTAGAAAAGGATACAAAGGATCACCTAAAGCGGTAGAAGGATTCTTATTCCACAAAGACAATGGTAGAGTAGCAAGTTTAACATACAACTTCAATGAGTAGTATTGAAAATAAAGTCTGCATTAAGATTTTAGATCGTGCAGAGATCGGAGAGAAAAAGTATGCCACCACAATGGAGCGTACTGACCTCTCCGAAATAGAATGGTTGATACACGCTCAAGAAGAGGCTATGGACTTAGCTATTTATCTTGAAAAATTAATTCAAATCAAAACCAATGAGAGGGCTAATAAGAGAGTTGTTGAAAATCAAGGAGGAAAGGGGTAAACCTTTACATGTAATCCAAAGATTTTTAAGGGTTAACTATAAAATCAATGTTTCATTAACCGCATTAAAAAAAAGACTAAATCATGGGAAAACCTAGACTACAAATCCTTATGGATGAATACGCTTGGTGGTATCATAACGCACTTATGGATAACACTAGAGAGCAAGAGCCAACTTTAAAGGAGTGGCTTGCTGTAAAGCTAGAGCAAGTAGATAACGCTGGTGAGTTAGTTCTCAGACCAGAAGAAAAAAGTTTAATCAATAAACTACAGTAATGCAAGTAGCCGAAGAAAGTTTGAAACTGATAAGGCAAATGCAGACCAATAGTAAAGAATCATCCTGCATGAACGCCTATTTCAACGCCTTAAATGAGGTGGAAGAAATGAAGAAAGAGCTTGGAAACTTTCCCAATAAAGAGCATAGGAACTATAAACTAAAAGAGAAAAGAGTTAAGATAATCGAAAACTCTATACATGAATTTTATGGTTGCTACTTTAATATGGCTAAATACAAAGAAGCTTATGCAACGTGGAAACACAAAGCTCTTGAGAAAGAGTTTGAGCTTACAAGTTTTCTAAGTAAGAATGTATAAAAATAGGGGGCGATTTGCCCCCTTTCTTTTTACCCACTCATCTTAGTATAGTTTACTTAGAATGAGATCCCCCGAAGAAGAAGTCTATTATTGTATTTACTTTGCTGCTCATAGCACCAAATACCGTACTGATAAATCCGATTTCATAATCTGAAAGCTCCAATGTGTTTAACACAAAGTACTTGAACATTGTATATGACAGAAAGAAATACGCTCCTGTAAATATTACAGCTAACACTTTCTGAATAATACTATCATCTGAAAACATTGTTCTAGCACTCTTTCTGTCCTCAACCTCAAGGGCATATATTTCCTTTTCGTGATCCTGTATGCTACTCTGAAGTTTAGCTTTCAGTTCTTCACGTTCCTCGTCTGTAGTTACTACCTCGTCTATAATACTGGCAGCGTTACCTATAAGACTTTTAATAATACCTTTTATCATAATATAATAATGTCTGGTGCGTATCTATACTTGGTATCTCCATCCTCGTCTTTGTACGCTTCTAATACTTGTTTTCTATTCTTCTTTCCGTCTTCCTTTAAAGATAGGTGAATCCATGCGTAATCAAATTCATTTATCATCTGGTCAAACTCCACACCGTTATCAATAATCCAATCATACAACTTCTTGTTGTTCATCTCCCCATTCTCCCAGTATTGCAAATCCAAAGCCTCACCTTTACAATGTTGACTTTTATTACTACCACCAATGGCACGATTAAGCACGGGGCTCCGATAGCCAGAGCTGATACGTATAGCGCCAATATGATTTCTAATAGGCTGAATAACCTTTGTGATAAGGTTTTGAATATTTTGTAGGTGCTTTTTGTTAGGAGCATTTTCTATGCCAAGCCTTTTAGCTGTACTACTGTACGTGATCTCTGATAAAGAAAAATTTTTACTTAACTTCATTGTTCAGTTTTTGTGCTAAATTCTTTTTTTATAATTTTATAACAGTAGACGTAGCTAAGTACTGTTATTGCTAGTACCGCTAATGAGCAAATGGTTATCATGGTTTTTGGTTTTGCTATTGTAAGCTTATTCGTAAAGCTTTTTCTTAATCAACTCCATGTCTCTCTTGATGTCTTGCACATCTTGATGAGTAGTTTCTATGGTTTGTCGGATAAGTTGGTCTTGCAGTTCAAATTCTACTCTGGTTATATCTGGCTTAATAGGAAGTGGTAACTTCTTGGCTTCAGCTATTTCAGCCTTTAATGTAAACCACATACCTGCTATGGTGAAGATCAAAACTATTGTTGACACAAACAGTCTTGAGCTCATATTAAACCTAGTATCTTCGCTTATTTCGCTCATAATATTAAAATATACTACAAATTTAAGAAACTTTTAGCAAATTTGACTGATTATTTTTTAATTTTAGAATTAATATGTCTCTTCTCTCTCTCCCATATCTCTTGAATTATCCTACCTCCTAAGTCTGGAGTATCCTCTTTTATCTCACTACAAGTACATTTTTTATTAGAACAACACCAAGCGTGGTTTAAGTTCTTAAGTATTTCTATAGTATCACACATTTTTAATTAGCGTTTACTTTGAACTTTCCATACATCCAAGTCTGAACACTTGTCTCTTTAGTTAAAACAAGTCTATGCTTGTAAACTCCAGGATTAATTGAAGCTACAGTCGGAGTAAAGCTTATCGTTACCTTACCTGAAGAGTCTAAAGTTACAGTTCCATCAGCAGGATTTGTTATACCATTAGCCACTTCACCTACTAATTCGTTAGATAAACTAATAACGGTTTGCATACCATCATAAACCTTAAAAGTTAGTATATAACCATCTAAGTCAAAAGCAGCCCCAGAAGTATCTGTGATTACTAAATTAATAGTTGCGCTATTATTCTCTCTAATAATAACATCTATCTTCTGTGCTATGTCTGTATTTATCGTTGCCATAATTATTTTATAATGTGTTGTTCCAATCCAATACTAATACTGCGGTTGCTACTGCGTCACCAGGAGCGCTTGACGGGTCAATAGAAATCATAATAACGTCTCCTGCGCTAAAACTATTTGTAATATCACTAACATTTACAAATCCTGAAAATTTATATCCAGTATCGTCAGCAGCCATATCTACCGCTGGAGATATAAAAGCGTAAATTCCAGTAGTAGCAGGGACTTCTGTTCCTTCTGGAGCGATATGAACACCCACCTCAGTACTTCCAGCGGCATTCTCACACCTAATTACTACGGACTCTACATATCCATCACACGGGGCTACAATCCCACCAGACTCTAAATAACCAGCATTAGTAGAATACATAAACGCCTCCCCTAAACCTCCATAACCAAAAGGCAACCAAGAAAGAGCATACGAGTTTCCATCCCATCCACAATTAATTATGTGTCTTTGCTTTGCCGTAACAACACCTGAAGCTTTAATGTCACCAGTAACATCTAGCTTTGCGGTTGGCGTAGTATTACCTATACCTATATCTCCATTATCACGCTCAATAAATAGAGCTGACGCTCCCCCAGAACTATCTTCGTGTCTTAATACATTTAATCCGTGTAAGCTATCAACACCATCCTGGGATTGAACTGTAAACCCATAAGTATCCGCATTGTGTTTAAGTTTAAGACCTATACGGTGGTCGTCAGTATCTCCTGAAGCAGATACCTGAACAAAACTATCTGAAGCAGTGGTGTAGCCAGCTATCTCTATAGCTTCAGTATGCCTATCAGAATTGATTGATACTTTTCCATCACATTTAAAATTACCAGAATCATCTATACTTGCAATTTCAGTAACACCTCCAGAACCTCCGTTGTTAAAAATAAACTTTAAACCCGACTGGTCGTTATCAGAATCTACGGTAAAATTCATAGATTGGTCAGACTTAATAGTTACAGGTTCGTCAGCTTTAGATGATAAAGTACCCACAGTTACAGTATCAGCACTTACAGTATCAGCATCTAAATTTCCATCTACATCTGTGTCTGCGTCTAAGAGTATTTTAGAGACAGCAACAATACTTATTGTATTGACTGCACTAGACGTTATATATTCTCCATTATTAGCTCCAGCCAAATATAATACACCTGTTGCATTTATATTAACGTCATCACCAAGCGTTAGGTCATCAGTAATTTCGAGGTCTGTTACTGTAAGCTTGTTAGCTATCGTAACATCATCATTGTCTAAGTTAACACTAAGAGCAGGAGATTCTCCACTCTCTATTTTACTAATAACAAAAGAGCCCTTATCATTAGTACCCCCTGAATCATCTATACCTAAATAGACATTTTTATCAGGAGTACTATAAGAAGTTCTAAAGTTTATAAAATTATCCCCACCATTCCACGTATTATCCAATCTTATTGTGACGTTATCACTTGTAGTGTTTAAAAAACGACCTGTACCTAAAAGTTCGAGATACCCAGATGAACTCAAGCTTAACAAGTCATTAGTACCTATAGCACTACTATGAGATATGTAGAACTTATCATCACTACCTTTGATACCCATTGTATAATTGACATCAGTACCATAAGAGGTTCTAAACCCTAATCCAGCATCCCCCCCGTTCCAAGTATTTTCTACTCTAAATCCTACATTATCAGTTGTGGTTACTTTAGCTAAACCTGTTAAGGCAGAGTTATTTGAGTCGGCTTTTGTTAATATGTCAGCTGTATTCGTTGCAATATCAGTTTTATCGCTATCAGTCATTGCACCCCAAGCACCTGTGGTTGCGGCAGGTATTGATGTGTCATATCCATCGCTGGATGTTATGGTTAAACTATCAGATCCTGCTAAAGCGCCTAGGTTAGTTACTGTATTAGTCTCTTTAGCTGTATTAGAAGCAATTGCATTTGATTGTTCACTAGTAATACCAGTCTTTACTGTATTAGCAGCAACATCAGTAGCTATATCTATCCCGTCTACAGTTCCAGATATAGTTAAATTACCATCCTGATCTAATGAAGCTACTGTTACTCCTGAAGTGTTTTGAAAGTTTATTAAGCTATGTGTTTTAATATTGACGCTATCTGAAGATGGCCCCTCTATTAAAGCAGGGCTTGAGCCTGCAAGGTTTAAATGGTTCACTACAACAGTACCATCTAAGTTTACGTTATTTTCAATCTTAGCTCCTGTTACGGTATTATCTGCTATTTTAGGGGTGGTAATCTGGTTATTAGCAATTTTAGATGTTATAATAGAATAGTCTTTTATTTTCCCCGTCTCAATTGTCTCATCTTCTAATAAAGTATTAGTTATAGATCCGTCATTTATATGTGTTGCGTTAACAGCATTAGGGGCAATCCCATCTGAAGTCACAGAATCTGTAGCTATATGGTCTGAAAGAATTGCGTTAGACCTAATTACACTACTATTAACTGAGTCAGTTTTTAATTGAGCTGTATCGACAGCATCATCAAGTATTTGTTCCCCACCAACAGAGTTGTCTGCAATATTGGTTTGAGATATTCCATTTTCACCCACCACAGCCGTACCATCAGCCCCAGTTGCCCCAACAGCACCAACAGCACCAGTAGAAACAAAGAGTATCTCAGGGGCTATTAAAGCACTTCCTGTAACTGTTCCGCTGTCTACAGTTGTAATGTTTACAGTTGGATTTGTTTTTGATTCTAACGATATGTTTATAATGTTATCGGCCATTATATATCAATAATCTTAAGCTTACCATACATTACTGTATTAGTTTGATTGTCCGTTTCCTCCTTTACGTATAACTTATATTTATAACTATCAACCCTTAATCCCATGTTGGTGTCAGGGGAGTCTATTGTTATTACAGCGGTAGTTGGATCTACAGATATTAGATTATCAACTACAGGAGCGACTGATGTGCCTGCGTCTAAAGAGGTAAATCCTAACATTAAAATATCATTAGCATTATAAACCTCAAAGTAAGCATCGTAAGTAGCGCCATCTTCACTTAGAAAGTCATATATAGTATTGTCCTCGTTTGTAAAGGTTATTTTCAAATAAAATGAATCACCCTTCCTTGCGGTGATGTTAACGTTCTGAGCAATATCAGCAGATAATTTAGTAGCCATTATATAATATTTAATTTAATGCTAATTTAAGGATTTTTTTTGACTCTATTGTTACGGTGGTTTTTAAAGCCCCATGCTTGTTTAAACCATCTACATATACTTTTTTAATTTCTATTTTCATGTTTGCATCGTTATTTATTAGTTAGTACGTCAAAATAGCTTATATTAAAGGTCTTATAATCAACAAGTGAGAAGTCATTAATTTTGGTAACATCCATAGTATAATTATCTAGAGCATCCTTGGATGTGGCTTCGTAATCAACCTTAACCTTACTGCCTGTACCGTTAGTTATGTATATGCTAATCTCATCTCCTGTATTAAATCCATCCTTCTCTGTAGTTGTTGAATCACTCATAGGGCAAGATATTTGGTAAAGAGAACCCTCGTTAGCTTGACCTTTATAGAGGAATAATTTAGCACTTGTTCCAAAAATATTAGAAGAAGAGTCTTCAAAGCTAAACGTTATATAGTCAGTCATTCTATTTTTTATTATAGCTATCTTTGCCATATCGGTAAAAGCCTTTAGTTGGTCGTCTTTATCTAGGCTTTCTTTAGTAAATAACCCTAAACCCTCGTGTAAATATAACCAGAACCTGTAATATCCGACAGAATTAAAATAAGCCGAGATAGTTCCAGACAACTCCTTTGACATCGTACCTTTAATAAATCCCATGTAAACCGTTTCAAAGAAATAATTCTTCTTGAATTTAGTTAAAGACGTAGGCTCTATATTTTTATAGAAATCATAAATAACGTTACTATTAAAACTTATAATTACATTACCATCTGTAGAGGGCACTAAGGTAGATTCTTCTGGGGATCCATAATCAGAATCTGAATAACGAGAAATTATACCATAGTGATTATTAATGGACTTTGTTTGTGCGGTAGTTCTTTTTTTAAGTCTTCCTTGTGCGATCATAATATAGTTATTCGTCTGGTGTATATGTTGCGTCTATATAGTATGTGTCTGATGAATCCCCTTCCATTTTAACGAAGTACCCCTGACCAGAAAGTAGCTCTCCGATACCGTTAAAACTCCATTGTACTAAGTAGGCATTACCTTCGTTATTTTTGGCAATAATCATATCGTCAATCACGGGCTCAAAAAATATTTCAGCATCGTATCCTAAAGATGGTTGATTTTCAATAACTAATCCTGGCTTCCATGGTGCGGCTATACAATTCCACCCACCTTTAAGTTCTAGCGTCATTCCGTATACTTGATTCCCACCGCCAATATCGGTATGTATAGGGTTGCCTGTAAATGTAAACGTGCAGTCATTATCCACTTTAATCTGATACCCTTGCCCGTTAACAAAATCTCCAATACCATTAAAAGACCATTCTGGCAACCACGCATTACCATCATTATTCTTCACTATTACAATTTTCTCCCAATCATCCTGCGCCACAAATGCCTCCATTAAATCAGCGCCATCAGCAGTCGCAAAGGTTCCGTCAGCACCATCATAATCCCCTTCTGCGTCTATCCATAAAGAGAATATATTCCAGCCTGCTAAAAACTCTAGTGTTTGCGTCTCGCTATGCTCGGTACTACCTAAATCAATTGAGTTGCTTTCATGGGGAATTACAGGAAAAACAATACCTACAGGTTCTTCGTAATTAAGAACAATATTCTCGTGGTTTAAAGATATATTAGTAATAACTCCAGTAAAATTTCCTGAGTTGCCCTGTAGTGAGTTTATATAAATAAGCTCGGAATCACTTGTAAAAGAAAAGGTATGTGTGCCGCTTGTGGTTATTGTTTCGTTAAAAGAAGAATCTACCCCACCACCAACACTAAGAACTCCCTCTCCTGGCGTAAGGTTTTCTACAGTTATGCTAAGAGTGTAGTCCTGACCTATATGAGTACATATTTGACGTATATATATTGGCTGCCAAGAGGCGCTATTAGTGATTAATCCCCAAGTAGAACCTACCTCTACAAATCCTGGCTCGGTATGATTAAAGCAAGCTTGGGTAGCCTCAGTTGAGCTTGTACACCCACTTGATTCTATTTGAGTGGTAGCGAAAGAAGAAGAGGCTACTCCTGATACTGACATACCTGTTATATTCCACTCGTTATAGCAGTTCCACATCCCACTAGCTGCGTTGTTATTAGCTACTATCTGCAAGGTTTGAGTAGCACCCTCAGCCTCTTGAGTAGTTGATTTATGAAATACCTTTCCTCCATAAAGAGAATCACCTACATTATAAACGCCATCACTCTCTAGAATAGTTGCAGTCCTAACGGGCCTTATGCGATATGTACTATTCTTACCCGACTCTGCTGCGTCTAAAAATCCAGTATTATCATATTCGTGAAAGTTTAGCGAATAAGCTCTTGGAGTTACAACATTATAGTCGCCATGGCGAACAGGGCGAGTAAAAATTTGTGTTTGACCATTCGTTAAAATTCCACCCTTACTAACTTCGTGTATACCTTGACTGTAATAGGTAGTTGTTTCATCTGTAACTGAGTAGTCGTCACAAGCTTTTGCTGCTGAAATCGATGAGCTACAGCCCGCTAAAATATCTAAAGTATTTTGTTGCCCTGTTCCTATTGCGGAGCCGTTAGCTCCAGTTATTTTTTGGCCTTGACATCCCCAGATTTTAAACTGAGAGTTGGAATATACTTTATCCGCTATCAAGCAAAGGCCGTTACTGTTATAAAATATTTTACCACCTTCATAGTTTGAGCCTGGCGGTAAACTAGTGGGAGACGTAGCGGTTCGAATAGCCCGATAAAAACCATAAGTATTCTTAAATTCAGTCGTTACGCTATCATTATAGGTGGCGTAAACGTAAGAAACCGTGCTGGTATACTCTGTAGAAGACCAATATTTACCCCACAACCAGGTCAGATTACCTAGCACGGTATACATTTCTTCCAGTTCATCTATAGAAGGTAAATACCAATCGTTATACGTTATAGAGCTTATCGGCAAAGATATATCATCAAAAGCGTATACTTTAGCTTCGTCAGCGCCATACTGAGTAGAAGACCAATAAAGTTTATTAGTATCTAACCCTATACTAGAGTAAAGACCAGATTCGTAGATTTGTCGTAACGCATAAATTGAAGGTAAATACCAACCAGTATAACCAGTATCGAAATTCTCACAAGCCCACGCAGGAGTGTTAGTGTCAGAACATTGATTCATCATGTTCCATGAATTGCTCGAACCACTAGTTATACCATAAGAATTATTACCTTGGTCTATTTCTGTGCCATCACATCCCCACTCATTAGCGAACAAGTTGGCACTCCAGCCATCAGCTACTACGTAAGCTTTACTTTCACTATAATCTATCCAATAAACTTTTCCTCCAAGTAAAGTGTCTCCAATAGAAGGAGTATCGGGAACGCTTTCCGAATCTACTGTTTGCGCTACCTCTGTAGAAGACCAGTAATTCCATCCTCCCCAAGTATCAAGAAGGTTAAACCCATTACTATCTGTGATAGTGCCTGAATATATTAGAGATCTAATTTCTAATAAAGCACCTATAGTGGGTAAGTCCCAATCCGTATAAATAACCTCCTCTTCCTCCGTAGAAAACCCTAACTCCCACGCATCGTTATACGTCATGTTCCAATTACTTAACCCTCCACCAGCATTAGTTAAGGTAGCAAAGTCTCCATCTATAATAGAGTCTATTGTAGGTGTTACTACTTTATCACCCTCTTGGTCTGAAACCTCTAATGCTGCTGCGTTTAATGACATAATTAACCTATCGTAAAGACGTTATATATATTAATACCATTTACTTCAAATGTTAAATCAGGGACTTCAGTTGCATCCATTTCTGATTTATCAATCCAAAAAGAGTTACCTGTTAAGGTCACTATAGAAGTTCTTAAAAATCCCTCCCCTTCGATTCCATATTTTACAACTATATTAGCGTAAAAAGTTCTAACGGTAGGCTCATAAGGAGCGAACAAAACAACTAAACTAAGCTTGTCATCCGAAGATGAATTTGACTCTAAATCAAATGAGTTTAAAAGTTGGTATCCATCATTATAAGAAACACTTGTAGGTGTCACAATAGCCGCGTTATTAACAGGAGGATCGTAAATCACTCCTTGCACGTTATCTAAAATTGAGTAATCCTGTGGTGGTGGTGGCAAATAAAAAGCTAGATCACTAATAGGATTAACAATACCATTATCAATACTTGTAGGAACGATATAACACTCCTGCACATTAAGTATAGATCCAGGATCTCCAACATTTTCAATATCCAAAACAGCATAAAGAGCGTTCTGATTATATCCAATTGACCATCCGCCAGCAAATGTGGAATCAAAATCGTCAGACAGACAGCTATAAGTTGTAGCCATGCTATCCTATATTTATTGTACCAAAGTCTATGTTGTTGGTTGCCAAATCACCCTCTTGATCGGTAACTTCTAAAACTGCCTCTACATCAACAGTCATTCTAAATATAAACGTAGCTTCTATTAATCTTAAAGCTTGCTGGTTCTCAGAGGCAAGGCTGTTTTCGGCAGCATTTGCATCGACATTAGCGTTATGAGAAGTACTTATATATTCGCCCCCCACTTCTTTCCTGTATTTAGTATTACCCCAATCGTGAACCATATAAGTAACCTTTAACGCCATTCTGTATTCCCCTAAATCGTCTGCATCACTCTGGCTAGGCACACTCATTCGTACATATATATCACCACCGCCACTTGCTCTAACGCCACTATACGTCATTAAATTACTTGAATTATAATGAAGATCAGGAAGGTTAGTATAGTTTGGTGATGAAAGATAATCACCATCATCAGCCCCCCAATCAGGTAATATAAAATGAGCTTTAGTTCCAGCCACACTAGTATAATACTTCCCAATCTCATTATCGTAAGAACTTGCAGAGTCAGAAAGGGTGCTCCCATCTGCGTTGTCCGTGTAATACGCCTTTTGTGAAACCCAATTATCAGCATTTATATTGCTCGTTCCAGCTTCCGTAAAAAACTCAAGTTTAGGCCCTGCGGCAGGAGCAGAGGTTGAGTCTGCATTAGGCATATAACCATAGTTTGCTTTACTGTTCATATTATTATTGGCATCGCTTACATCTATTTCGTATATATAAGCTTTTTCAGTATGTATGCTGTGTAGCCACGTAAGACCTTGACCAGTATTTCCTAGTTTAAATATACCATGAGCTCTATACTCTCCGTCAGTTGGGTTGAGTTGAGCCATACCTAAATCATATATATAATCGTTAGGATAAAACTCAGGCACGGTAGCACTAAGCTTAGTTCTAATGTGCTTCTTATAAGCGTTACCTCCGTGAAAAATTCTATTAGTATTGTAAGAAGTGAATCCTGTCTCTACACCGAGAACATCAACGAATGAACTAAATCCTTGAAGTGAACCGCCACTATTAGTATATGCGTGATTATTATTAGAGTATATTTTACCGCCATCCCCAGAATACACATTACTAACAACCTCAGTATCAGCGTGTGTTACGTTAGTATTATTAGTGGTAAAGTTTGCTTCAGGAACGTTATCTATGTCCCCTCCTGTTGCATTATACCATTGCGAGACAAATTTCTTATCAATTCCGCCAGACTCACTTTCAGTAAGGCCTGTACCAGACGGGTATCCAGGACAAGCTTCATCTGTATGGAATATATTATAATTACTAGCAGACTTAGGATACATAGTCAGTATATCTCTCTTAGGCCAGTATGCTAACTTGTAAGTATTATCACCTGCACTTGCCATGTGCGGATAATCAGTTATACCCTTCCATTGCAAGTTGGCCGCTTGTGGATACATATAACCCTCTATAACACCAAACGGTGTAATGTCTTCAGCCTTGCAGTTATTATCATCTGAGCTGTAGCCGTAGTAGTCTAAAAAAGTGATATTAGGGCGCACATCGTAGCGAAAAGAACAGTCCTTATAGTCTCCTGCGTTAGTAAACGCAGTAAAACTTGACGTTAAAGGACTTGTATATGGTTCCTCATTAACATTATCAGTCCTATAACCTACAACACCAGTAACATTGAATCTTGATCCAAACAATCTAAATCCTAGATTATCAGAAAATTCTGTGTATTCACCGCTATCCGCTCCAGAAGAAGATAGTGTGCCAGTGCCTACCAGAAGGGCCCCTAAAGCGAAAGCCAAATCAAGAGCAACATCGAGAGAGGTTGTGCCAACAGAATATTCTCTTCCTCAGCGCTCGG
>ENA-OWNS01000036-OWNS01000036.1-marine-metagenome-genome-assembly--contig:-NODE-36-length-79826-cov-9.066208_pt1 | contig 79826 bp, 81 predicted proteins | sample MGYA00238137_ERZ651772 | MGnify/ENA primary metagenome ERZ651772 (study PRJEB26903, sample SAMN06264699) | marine metagenome | isolation source: Columbia River Estuary | place: USA:Columbia River Estuary... | reverse complement strand
ACTAAAACACCTATAAACACAAGTAATGTTAAACAATAAAGGTTTTTATTTATCTTGGTGCACAAATAATAGATATATAGTTACCAGTAACTATATACATACGTTGTATGTAATTATAAAATTATGATTGATAAGATTATTAAATACCAAAATGATTCTGAAAAAAACTTTGAACAGAAGAAAAATATAAAAACAATTATAAATTATATTATCGCTTTCATTCTCTTCTTGTTATCAACAATTATTTCAGCATTTACATTTCCATTAAGGTTTATATTTAACAAAACAATTCGAAGAAATTCTGATTCAAAAATCATACACCTTAATGCTAGAAATATAGATTCAGTTTTGAAAAAAGAAAAATTAGTTTTAATAGACTTTTGGGCTGAATGGTGCGGGCCATGCTTAATGATGAATTCTACAATGGAAAAATTTGCGACTGAATCAAATGGTTTAAGAATTACTAAGGTTAACGCTGATTTAAATTGGAAATTAATAAATAAATTCAAAATAAAAGGCTTACCACAATTTATTCTAATGAAAAATGGAGAAGAAATAAAAAGGCATGCAGGAGCAATGACAATTTTTGAATTGACTAAATTTTGTGATGAAAGCAAATGAGAAAGCAAACACAACACGGTATATAAAACATAGCTAATAAAAGCTAAATCGGAAGGTTTGCAAGTATTTGAGTAGACCTCCAAATTTTTAAATTTGGCTTATAGAATTGAAAAATAGAAACAAAACATAAAAATTTGGCCGTGTATAATCCAGAATACAAGTACTTTTATATACGTTTCGTTTCATATACGGAGACGTTAGCGCACATTGCTCACTCGGCTCAAAAAAAAATCAAACATTGCTTAAAAGCGGTCTATAAAAGGGAAAAATTAATCGCTCACTCAACTGATTTCTGACCATAGCAAAGCGCAACTGTTGCATACGACTGACCTTCCAAAAGGCATATCTAAACTTATATAAAAGAATAGAAAAGCTAACGCTCTCCAATCTAAACGCAATGTTTGCGCAAAATTATATTTCATATTCTTGTATTTAAAAAAAGTATGAAAATATTAAAAGTGCCCTAACAATGTGTATAAAAAATCGCTACTTTTATACCAATAATTTTGGGAGTTGCTTTGTTTGCTAGCTTCTGATTTTCCTTCGGAAAATCCTCGCACTCAAACTACGCAACTTTCCATACACCAACCGTTATATGCAAGCATTAAAAGCTGTATGAATAGAATACAAAATATAGAAAACGAGATTTCCGAGTTAAGAAATCAATTGCAAAATCATAAACTTTATGAAAACCTAAAGAATGTAGATGACATTAAAGTTTTTATGGAGAATCACGTATTTGCTGTTTGGGACTTTATGTCACTTTTGAAATCTCTTCAAATAAAACTCACAAATGTTCAAACACCTTGGATACCATCTAAAAACGCAACACTTTCGAGATTCATAAATGAAATAGTTCACGGGGAAGAAAGTGATATTAATGAATTAGGAGAACCTAAAAGTCATTTTGAAATGTATTTAGATGCAATGAGACAAGCAAAAGCAAATACAACTGAGATTAATAAATTTATTAATCTTCTTGAATCTGACAATACCGTTGAATATTCATTGAACGAAGTTAATATTGACAAAAGAGTTGCTGATTTTGTTACATTTTCATTTTCAATCATTGAGACGAATAAGGCACATCTCGTTGCTTCTGCATTTACATTTGGACGAGAAGATGTAATTCCTGATATGTTTATTGAAATACTCAAAAATGCTGATTCTGAAAACAAGTCATATAGCAAGTTGACATATTATCTTGAAAGACATATAGAATTAGATGGGGATGAGCACGGTCCGTTATCTCTTAAAATGATTTCTGAGTTATGTGGAAATGATGATCATAAGTGGAGTGAAAGCTTGGCAGTTGCAAAGAAATCTTTAGAGAAAAGAATTTCGCTATGGGATGCAATTAGTGATTTAATACAAAAAGAAAAAACAGCACATAACAATGTGTATAGTGCGTAGCACCCTGCGGGATGCTGCGACACCATACACGGGACGTTCCGTGTGCAATATGATCCAATCACTATAAAAAAAACAAAGAAAATATTTAACTGGATTTTAACAGGTATAGGTTGTTCATATCTTATAATAACATTTTTTCCTGTATTTCTCTTCGCAAATAAATTAGAATACAAGAACTTTTCTGTGTATTATCATTCCAATGATATCAATATAAACGAATTAAAGTTAGTTCTAGACAAATCGGAAAAATTACTAAAAGGTACCGAACTATTTAAAATTGGAATAACCCAAGATATTTTTATTTGTAGTAGTTATAATGAGTTTACTTTTTTTGCACCGATATCAAGAAAAGCATATGGCATAAACAACCCTATCTCTCAAAATATTTTCTTGACAAAGTCATCTATTTCAGGAAACTATATCTTAAGAAATGGAGACGAAAACAACAAGTATTCATTAAGTGGAGTTATTGCGCATGAAACTGTTCATTCTCTTCTAAGGAATGAACTGGGATTATTAAAATATAAATTACTTCCTTCATGGAAAAATGAAGGATATTGCGATTTTATTGCAAATGAAAGTTCTTTTGACGAAAAAAAAGGATTGACAGACATTTGTAATGATGAAGTTAACTCAGAATCTGCCTCTTTTAAATATTTTAAGTTTAGAAAAATAACACAATATTTATTTGAGGATAGGAAAGTCTCGTTAAATAAGTATTTAGATGAAGATTTTGATTTAGAAAATATAAATAATAATTTAAAGGAAAAATACTGCGCACAACAAAGTATATAATTTATTGCCAGTTCTAGCCTACTTCCGAAAGCCCTCGCGGATTTTCTATTTGGTTTGTATTTGCTAAATTAGGTGCTTAAAACATGCAACAAACCATATACAAAAACGTTGGCAGTAATTATGAAATTCAATATTTTAATAATATTTTCCTTGATTGTGTTGTCCTCTTGCAACACAGAAACCAAAAAGAAGGATACTAAATCAAAGAAAATCAGCTCTATCCAAGAAAGGAAAGCATCTATTAGTATCTCACGTGATAAGTATAAAGATCAATTATATGGTTTTTGGCTGGGACAATCTATTGCTAATTGGACTGGACTGGTTACAGAGATGGATAAAATCGGCAATATCGGAGAAATTAAAACGGGAGATTTTTATACAAGAGAGGACTGGGGAAAACCTGATCAACCCAGTATATGGGGAGAAGGTATCCCGAGTAACTTATCCTCTACCATAGATTTTGTTTTTAAAGACACAAATGAAATTTGGGGCTCAGATGATGATACGGATATAGAATATATGTACCAGCATCTTCTTTACACAAACGAGACTAGTATTTTATCTCCGCAACAAATACGTAATGGCTGGTTAAATCACATGAAACATGAGGAGGAAAATTTTTTATGGGTCTCCAATCAAAAAGCATTTGATTTAATGAATCAAGGCATGCTTCCTCCTGAAACTGGAAATCCCAATAACAACGAGCATTATGAAATGATCGATGCCCAATTAACGACGGAGATATTTGGATTATTCTCGCCTACCAGACCAGATGTAGCATTAAAGATTGCCCATTTACCCATTCAAACCACTGCTCGAGATGAAGCTGAATATATTTCAAAGTTTTATGTAACAATGCATGCTTTGGCTTCAAAAACAGATGTTAACAGAAACTTGAGTCAGCAAATATTTTGGATGGCAAATAAGGCAAGTAACATTCTCCCTGATAGTTCATATGCCGCCGATATGTTTAACTACACTCAGAAATTGTATGAATCGGGTATCACTTGGGAGAAAACGAGAGATTCTATTTACTATAAATATCAAGTGAAGCAGGAAGCAGGATATGATATCACCTCAAAAAAATTATACTGCAATGGCTGCTTTGCAGCAGGAATAAACTTTGCATCAAGTTTGATAAGCTTATTCTATGGAGAAGGAAATTTAAAGGAAACTATAAAAATTGGATCACTTGCAGGATGGGATTCGGATAACCCAACTGCAACTTGGGGAGGATTGATTGGTTTTATGATTGGAAAAAATGGTGTAGAAGAAATTTTCGGTAGAAAATTCTCCAATCAATTTAATATACACAGAACTAGACAAAATTTCCCCAATGATGGCATAGATTCATTTGAAAATATGGCTAAAAAAGGATTGATTATAATAGATAGATTAGTTAAAGAAGAGTTAGGCGGAACAATTGATATAGAAAAAAACATTTGGAATATCCCTCAGAGTGACAAGAAATGAATAAAACGAACCTGTAAAGGTGCGTTACAATTAATTTAATAAAATGAAATATTTTAAACTCATATTAGTCTTTATAAGTTTATTTTTAGGTTTCTCGAGCAGCTTTTCTCAAACTAAAATTATGTCGTACAATATCAGGTATGACACTCCAAATGATGGTGATAATTGGTGGGAACTAAGAAAGGATGAAGTCGTGGAATTACTAAAATACTACAGTCCAGATTTTATAGGGATACAAGAAGCTATGCCCAATCAGTTAAAATTCGTTGCTAATAATCTAGACAAATACAATTATATTGGATACGGCAGAGATGGTTTGGGTACTAATAGTGAAGGTGTTCCTCTTTTCTACAACAGTGACAAGTATCAACTATTAGGACAAGAGGTATTTTGGCTGTCTGAGACTCCTCAAAAAATCTCTAAAGGTTGGGATGCTGATTTTAAAAGAATTGTTGTGTATGGAAAATTCAAAACCAAAAAATCAAATCAAATTGTTCATATTTTTAACACCCACTTTGATCATAAGGGTGAAAATGCACGTTTGAAGTCAGCAGAATTAATAGTAGATTATATAAATAAGAATCAGTTGGCAGATAAGAAAATTGTATTAATGGGTGATCTCAATTGTCTCCCTTCGGAATCACCTATTAAGTTGCTCGAGCAGGAGTTTAATAATAGTTACAAAATAAAAAGTGCTTCTGTATATGGTCCCATTGGTACGTTCAATAGGTTCAACACAATGAAAGCTGCTACAAAAAAAATAGATTACATATTTACAAAGAATATAGATGTAAAAAGTTATCGATGCATTGATGACAGAAGAAAGAACAATCTAAACCTGTCTGACCATTTTCCAATAATAATAGAGATCTGAAATACTATTGCCAACAATATATAAATTGCATTAAAACGCATTTTATACTAACCGTTAGCGGTAATTACAACAACGATTCAAATCTGATAAATGTATAATACTTGAACTTTTAAGAAATGAAATATCCAAATCTCTATAAAGCATTTAATAGACATATAGACTTACCTATTGATGTATATCTAGATTTAGAAGGCCGGCTAATCCACAAAAAATTAGGCAAAAAAGAGTTTTTATTTAGAGAAGGCGAAGTGGTTAAATACTTACCATTTATTAACGATGGACTAATGATAAATTACATAGTCGAAGAGGATGGAGAAGAACATGTAATCCAAATTCGGGGGACTGGTTTATGGCTTGGTGATTTATACAGTTTTTTTTCAGATGTAAGAACAAGATTCAATATTCAAACCTGCCAACCTACTGAATTGCTGATGATAAATCATGAAACATTTGATTACATAACCAAAAATCATCCTGTTTATGAAAAGTTCTTTCGCTTGAACATTCAGGAAGCATATGTCCAAACTCTAAATAGAATTTATAATCTACATAGTGCAACTGCAGAAGAAAGGTATCTTGAATTAATCAAAAACATACCTGATTTATTAGATAAAATTCCTCATTACCTTATTGCTTCTTACCTAAACATCAAGCCCCAATCTTTAAGTCGAATTCGAAAAAATCTTAAATAAATCATTCCTATTAACATAGGTGAATGAAATACAGTTTTTTGGTAATTAACTTCGTAAGCATATTACTTAAGCCTAATTATTACTTTAAAGGTAAGTGCCATGAATAGATATATATGCATACTTGTAATACTTCTTACCATCTTCGGTTCTTGTTCAAAAGATGAATCAGTTGAAATTGAGCTACCTAAAAATACTGTTGACCACAGTTGGGCACCTTTGACCCGAACAACAAGTAACATTACTTTAGCTGAAGAGGACAATCTAAGTTTCCAATCAAATTCTGTGGAGTTAGATTTTTATCGAAACACTGCTTATACCTGTGGTTTTTCAGGTAACTATACCTTCCTCGTAGTTGAACCTGTCAATAACCCTGGAGCCGAAGCTCCGCTATGGGTATATCTTCATGGGGGTGGTGCTGGTTATTTTAATGAAAATGAACAGTATATCATTGGAGTAAGTCCAGTTAATGGTTCACCTCACAATCCGAACAATCACAATACAGAAAAGACAATAGAAGACCTAAGAGACGGTCAACTCATTCACAATACTCATACTAACAGCGGACAAATTGAAAGTAGTACGCTCACAAGAAGAATTGAGGAAGGTTATCGCGTATTAATTGTTTCTATGAGTGATCATGACCTTCATTCAGGTATGGGAACCCCTTACCCAAACAATCCGAATGGAGGGGAAGTAAATGGTTTGCAGGCCAATATGGCTGCTATTGATTATACTGTTTCAAATTACCCTACAACTCACGTATTTGCTCATGGCACCAGTGCTGGATCTATAGGTGCTTTTATTTTGGCTTATGCATACAATTTAGAAGGGATTAAACTTAATGGTATTATTATGGATTCTCATTTAGCTTCAACTAGAACTAATATTTTAAATCCGTTGTTAGCCGGTGTTAGTGGATTCCCATTTGGAGCAGATTTTATCGCTGAAGAATTTTCTAAAAAAGTTGGATGGGCAGCTGACCCTGATAGATTCCCAGGAATTGAGTATGTAATAGATAACGGATATGATATACCCTCGTTAGATATTTATGGCAATTTAGATCCAGGATGTGGAGGTGGACTAGCTCGAATTGATGAAGCCCATTCGGTTGGCTTAGATAACTGTGATTGGGTACATGATGGTTTTAGACAAGCAGTTGCGACGCAACCAAACAGTGTGCACAAAGTTCGCGTAACCACAGGTTTTGGTCATGTTCCAACTAATTACGATAGCCCCGCCAATGATTTTGTTGATGAATTCATAAGTGAAATTTTAGCTACCAACCCGCCCAATCCTTTTAATTAAAATCTTAGTCAAGAAACAAATCTAGAATGAAAAATCTAATTTATTACACAATGGTGGGGCTATTCCTTTTTACATCATGCAAAAAGGATGACATTCAACCAACCGACCCTAATTTATTTGTTCCACCAACGGTAAGTAGAACGATAACACAAATTGCACTAGTCGATGAGATGACTGTCGAGGATGAAAACTTTAATATAAACTTAGAATTTTATAGAAATGAAGCCTATGAAGCAGGATTGTCCACTGAAGCCAACCCTGAGCACTACACTTTTATGGTCATAAACCCCAATAACGACCCTAACGTTTCTGCACCACTTTGGGTTTGGCTGCATGGTGGGGCACAAGGTTATTTCGATGAACTAGGAGCATATCAATCGTATAAAACTCAAGATGAGAATAGCTGGAATCATGAAGAATCATTTGATGACCTCTGGCAGAATATCACTGTTCGAACCATTCAAAATGGCCAATTAATAGATAACACATTAAAAAGACGAATACAGGAAGGTTATCGAATACTCGTAGTATCTTATAGCGATCATGATTGGTATTCTGGATTAGGAACAATTTATCCCAATAATCCAGCTAATCCCAATGCGCAAGTAAACGGATTACAAGCAACAATGGCTGCAATTGATTATACAGCTGCCAACTATCCAACTACACATGCTTGGCTTCATGGCACCAGTGCTGGTTCAATAGGTGCTTGGTCCGCAACATTAAGCTACCAACAAGAAGGACGACCAGTAACTGGACTAATTGGTGATTCTGGAGCTTTAGTTGAAACATCTGATGCAATATTTGATGCCTATTTGGAAACAGGCCAACTTAATTATGATGCGTCATGGAGACCAGAAGGAATTCAAGAAAAAGTTGGTTACTTTGCCAATCTCGAAAATCAAGTTCACCCTAAAGCTCAAATCAACACTAATGATTTTAGAGCATCACCCGGATTATGGATAGCTGGGCTTTCAGACCCTGCTTTGGCTGCAAACCTAAATCCAGTACAAGAAGCCATTGATGAAGGGTTTGACAACAACGCTGAATATTTGATGAGTGGATTAAACCAAGCCATTAAAGAACAACCTAGTTCACCTCATGAATTGCATTTCTTACCAAATACAGGTCATGTTCCGACTAATAAAGAAGGTCCTGCTAATGATTTGGTCGATAATTTCATTGATAGAGTACTGGCTTCAAATACGGCACCTTTTTGATATGTGACACAAGAAAATAATAAGAACAAAACTGCCGCAAACACCGTATAAATTTAATTGCTAGTGCAAGCCTACCTTCGAAAATCCTTTCGAATTTTCTATTCCGTTTGTATTTGCTAATTTAGGTGCTTAAACACGCAACGAAATCGCCCACAAACACGTTGTACGCAATTTGAGAAAACTAAAATGGAAGGAATAGGAAATACACCACTTGTAAAACTAAGACACCTTACTGATTTTAATTCTGCAGATATTTATGTAAAAATTGAGGGAGCAAATCCTACCGGAAGTATGAAAGATAGAATGGCACTTGCTATGATTGAAGGTGCTGAAAAAAGGGGCGAATTAAAACCTGGCGGAACTGTAGTTGACTATACAGGTGGAAGTACTGGAAGTTCTTTGGCAATGATATGTTCTGCAAAAGGTTATAAAGCACATTTTGTTTCTTCAGATGCTTTTGCTGAGGAAAAATTGCAAACTATGAGAGCATTTGGAGCAGAACTTGAACTGATTCCAAGCGAAAATGGAAAAATAACAGCTAGGATTATTGATAAAGCACTGGAAAGAGTTCGAGAAATTGCAAAACAACCAAATACGTTTTATACTGACCAATTTAAAAACATAGACAATCGTAATGCTTACCATAAAATGGCTTACGAAATAATGGATGTTTTGGGAAATGATATTGATGAATTTATAGCTGGTGTAGGTACTGGAGGATGTTTTTCCGGAAACGCTGAAATATTCAAAAAAGAAATCTCTGGAATTAGATGTATTCCTATCGAACCTTTTAATGTAAGAACATTATCTGGTGGAGATACGTCAGGAACACATAGACTTGATGGAATGGGAGCTGGATTTATTCCAGAAATTTGTCGCTTGGATTTAGCAGATGAAATAATTTCTGTAAAAGATGAAGATGCATATGAAACAGCTAGGAAATTAGCAAGAATTGAAGGCGTTTTTGGCGGAACTACATCTGGCTCCAACGTTTGGGCTGCTTTACAAAGAGCGAAAATAATTGGGAAAGGAAAAACAATTGTAACTGTTATTTGTGATTCAGGATTGAAGTACTTAAGCGGAGATTTGTATAAATAAAAACTACGTACAACAACGTGTATAAAACATAGCTAATAAGGGCTTTCCGAGAGGATTTTGCTTATTTGCAAAGACCGCCAAATTTTTAAATTTGGCTTTTAAAATTGATAAGTTAAAAACAAAATATAAAAATTCGACTCTGTGTTTATCCGAAAAGTTAGCGTCTTTTTACATGCTACGTTTCATACACAAACCGTTGTGCTTCATTATCAGAAACCGCTAACCAATGATAAAATTCTTTAGAAAAATTAGACAAAAACTACTGACTGAAAATAAATTTAGTAAATATTTGATTTATGCTATTGGTGAGATTCTATTGGCGGTAATTGGAATATTGATAGCGTTGCGTATTAATAACTGGAATAAGGAGCTAAAATTAGTGCAGCAGCAATTCAGATTTTAAAGATTTTAAAGATTAAAACGTTACTATTTACTGAAACTAAAAAAAACAAAAACAACCCAAGACATCTTGTTGGCTTTACAAGAATCAAAAATTATCTTTACGGGATAACAGTACCAAAACACTATTAGATATTGACAAACTATATATATTTGAGGACATACAGATCGAAAATATTATAGATGATTATTTATCTGTGGTAAAGTCTGCTGGTAATAATCGTAAAGAATTACAAATAATTATTGAAGAAATCATTAAATAAACAGCAGCTTCAAAATTAGGCAAAAAAGCTTAAATAAAATATCCGAAATTATCAATAATCCTTTTAAATAAATCCTTAAAATATATTTTCATAACTTTAAAGATAAATAGTGTTATAACAAATTAATAATATCAAATGAGGGGGAAATCACGAAATGAGAGAACGGCGCACTATTTGGAAACAATCAATTCGTTAGGTTCTCTACTAATGCGGACTGATTCGGCGCATGAGGCTGCTTGGATTGTTGCGAAGCACGCCGTTGGGGAGTTGGGATACATTGATTGTATTATTTACTTGATCAATGATGATAAAGAACTTGTTCAAATTGCAGCTCACGGAAATAAAAACCCCAGTTCACGTCATATTGTGAATCCTATTAAACTGAAAATAGGTGAAGGTATTTGTGGTCACGTTGCCCTAACAGGCGTAAGCGAGATTGTTAGAGACACTTCAAAAGATCCAAGATATTTAGTTGATGACGAATTACGTCATTCGGAGATGACCGTACCTATTTTTTCAGATGACCATGTGATCGGAATTATCGATTCTGAGCATCCAAATAAAGATTACTTTTCAGATCATGATTTGAAAATATTTAAATCGATAGCATCTATACTATCTTTCAAAATTTCTCAAGTAAAAGCAATTGAAGATCTAGCCACTATAAACAAAGAACTTGAAGTTCAGAACCTAGAAAAACAAAAACAAGCAAATGAATTAGTCATTGCTAAAAAAGAATATGACTCTCAGAATCAACAGCAGAAAAAAATTGTAGACAAATTATCTGCCGAAATCGTAAAACTTGAATTTGAAAACCATCAGAATAAAACAAAAGCAACCGAATTAGATGTTGCTATCAAAAAAAGCCAAAAAGAAGCAGAAGCCATTGCTATCAAAGAAATTGCCTTTAAAAAAGAGCTAAAAAAAACCCGTATCGAAACAGAATCTATTGCTAATGAATTGCGCCAGTTTATTGAAACTGCGAATGCTCCTATTTTCGGCATCGATAGTGAAGGGATGGTCAACGAATGGAATCAGACATCAGAAAAGATTACCGGCTTTACAAAAAAGGAAGTACTAGGTCAGGATTTGGTAAAGAGGTACATCACTTCAGCGTATCAAACCAAAGTAAAAAAAGTACTAGATAACGCCCTAAAGGGAGAAGAAACTGCAAACTTTGAGTTTCCAATTTTCTCCAAAGATGGTAATCGTGTAATGATTTTACTCAACTCATCTACACGTAGAAATGTAAATGGTGAAATTATTGGTATGCTTGGTGTAGGACAGGACATTTCGAAAATGGACGAATTGCGAACTGTATCAGATGCTATTGCAAAAGAATTGCGCCAGTTTATTGAAACCGCCAATGCTCCTATTTTTGGTATTGATAGTAATGGGATGGTCAACGAATGGAATCAGTCATCAGAAAAGATTACCGGCTTCACAAAAGAGGAAGTACTGGGTCAAGATTTAGTAGCAACGTATATCAATTCAAATTATCAAAAAAGTGTAAAAAAAGTACTAGATAACGCTCAACGTGGAGTAGAAACTGCAAACTTTGAGTTTCCGCTATATGCCAAAGATGGAAAGCGTATAATGATATTATTAAACTCATCTACGCGTCGTAATTCAGATGGTAAAATTATTGGTATGCTGGGTGTAGGACAAGATATTACCATTCTTAACGAATACAAAAAAAACTTAGAATCGAAAGTAGAATACCGTACGCAAGAACTTCAAGAATCCTTGGAACGTGAAAAGGAATTGGGCCAGCTTAAAACCAGTTTTGTTTCGATGGCATCGCATGAATTTAGAACGCCACTTACGTCTATTAAAGCAATCTCAGATATTATTTTAAGGTATTCTAATAAATTGTCTCAGGAAAGTATAAACGCGCGTCTGGAGAAAATTAAAAAAGAAGTAGATGACATGACCATCATGCTCGACGATATCTTAATTATAGGGAAATCTGAGGCTCAAAAATTAGCCTTTAATCCTGATATTGAAGATATTGTTTTTTTAATACGACAGATTATAACTGAATACCAGTTCAGTGACACCACAAACAGACAACTAATTTATGATATCCCAAACTCTATTATCATGATAAATGTTGATAAAAAATGGATTAAACACATAATTATTAATCTTATTAGTAATGCGGAAAAGTATTCAAATAAAAATACGCCAATTAAAATAAGCATACATCAAAATCAAAGCAACATTTCTTTTAGTTTTCAAGATTATGGTATTGGAATTTCAAAACAAGACATTAAAAAGCTGTTTGAACCTTTTCACCGCGGGTCGAATGCACAAAATATTCCGGGTACAGGATTGGGGTTATCTGTTTTACAACAAGCCGTTGACTTGCACAATGGAAAAATAGAAGTTGAAAGTAACCTTGGTAAAGGATCAAAATTCAAGATAATTTTACCTTATAATATAGATTAAAATGAAAAAATGTAAAATATTAGTTATTGAAGATACTGAAAGTATTCGTGAAGAACTCAAGGAGATTTTAACTTTTGAGGGCATGCATCCAATTACTGCAAAAAATGGGCAAGAAGGGATCGATTTAGCCAAAGCAAATATTCCTGATCTTATATTATGTGACATTATGATGCCCGAAAAAGATGGTTATCAGGTGCTAGATGCAATCAAAAATATCAAACAACTAAGCACCACACCTTTTATTTTCTTAACAGCAAAATCTACAACTGAAAATAGACGAGAAGGAATGATATCGGGAGTAGACGATTATATTACCAAACCCTTTGATATTGATTTGTTAATCAAATCAATAAAGAGTCGTTTGTACAGTCATAAAAAAAGAAAAGAATCCGAAAGTATTAAATTTAGAGCCTTACAGCACAATATTAGCTTTGCTATCCCTCACGAATTACTTACTCCTCTTAACGGTATTATAGGACTCTCTAGCTTAATGAAAGACCCAGAAATGGAGATAAGTCAAAAAGAAGTTATAGATTTTTCAAAAGGAATTTTTGAATCTGGTCACCGACTATTAAGCACTGTTCAAAAGTTTATTTATTATACCGAAATTGAACTACTACTCAATAATGATGTGAAAAAAGCTTTATTACGAAAAGAAATTACGAAAAAAGGTGAATGTGAGTTAAACGAACAATGTGTTAATATATCCCAAAAATTTAATCGGGAGTCTGACCTTGAGCTACATATTGATCATTTTGACATCAAAATAAGTTCCTTTCATTTTGAGGTCATTATTGCTAATATTCTAGACAATGCTTTCAAGTTTTCTGATAAGGGCGACAAGGTTATAGTAGAGGTAGAATTAGACGATTCTCATTTACATATTGCAGTTATTGATGAAGGTTTAGGATTTGGTGAATTCAAACTAAACGAAATTGATGCCTTCACTCAATTTAACCGAGAAAAGATGGAGCAACAAGGTTTAGGACTTGGATTAATCATCAGTAAAAAACTAATAAACTTCTATGAAGGAGAGTTGAATATAACCAATAACAAATCCAAAGGAAGCCATGTTAAATTATCCTTTTTGCTAGCTGAATAAAAACCGTGGGGTAACAATAGACATTGTGTATTCTAAAATTAATACCAGAACCAAATATTACGGCAGCAAATACCATTTTAAGTGAGTTGAATTTGACGTGTTTTAAAATACCATATTTACTTTTTGTAGCACATTAGAATTAAAAAACATACATTATATTTATAAAATTGTAGAATTTACTTCTATTCAGAATTTGGACATGAGATTGTTTTTCCTCAAGAATTAGATACCTATATAAAATCTATTGGTTTTAGTATTACAAACAAGTTTTGGGAGTTTTGAAAAAACCACATTTAATGATAATTCTGTCAAACAAATATTTGTTAATAAGCAAACTATCTTCGAATTCTAAATAATTTATTACGATTAACAGTTTCTAGATAATAAACGTTTATCAAATACTCGTAAATAAAAAATGTCTGTTTTAACCTTAAGAGAATTTATTAATTCTTCGCAATTTAGGAATAGTATCTGGTCTAATCATAATAGAAAAGAAGCTCTCCTAGACAGACTATTGGTTCAAAACGAGCTTACAACTAAAGTAATTGAAAAGATAGATACAGAATTATAAAATAAATAACGAAAGCACAAGACCGTGTATAATTCATTGCTTTGGTAGTTGCCTATTTGAAAAATTCCTTCGGAATCTTCTCTGGTTCGTTTTTGTTTACTAAATTAGATGCTAAACTACGCAACTAACCATATACAAATACGTTAGGCGAAATATATCAGACTTAATAGAATATGAATTTATTAAATAAACTTTACCGAATTTTTCTATCTGAATACGCCAAACAACGGATTGAAAAAACAATACTATATGTTGCGTTATTTGGCTTTTTTATTCACTTAATTTTAATTTACTTATCAAAATTTGGTATAGTAAATTTGTCTTTAGAATCGGAATTATTTAAAAATCCGATATCGGCAATTTACACCCCATTCTCATTTATACTTGTTTATGAAGTTTACTTATTAATCTATTACTTACCAAAATCATTTACCACCTACATAACTAAACAGTATGAAATTATAACACTTATAATTATCCGAAAATTATTTAAAGATTTATCTGCTCTTGAACTGTCATCAGATTGGTTTGAAATAAAAGGAGATTTGCAATTTACCTATGATATCTTGGCTTCAGTTATTCTTTTCTATCTGATTTTTCAGTTTCAAAAACAAGGAATGCAAAAATCAACGCAACAAAAGGACAATAAATTAAAAATTGAAAGATTCATTAATAGAAAGAAAATAATTGCCGTTGTTTTAGTTCCAATATTTTTTACGATGGCTTTGGTTACACTTTTTAATTGGACATCAGATATTTCCTTTACTTCAAACGAGTTGCCGAGTTTTGAAACGGTTAATAATTTATTCTTTGACGAATTTTTTACCGTTCTGATATTAGTGGATGTCGTTCTTCTGTTAATTTCCTTTTTTTACACAGATAAATTTCACAAAATAATAAGAAATTCTGGTTTTATAGTTTCAACAATTTTAATCCGTATGTCATTCGGAGTAAGCGGGTTAATAAGTACAATTTTAATTGTAGCAGCTATCCTGTTTGGATTAGCAATAATAATAATCCATAATAAATATGAAAAAAATACTTTGCCTAACAACGTAAAAAATTAATTGCTGGTTTTAGCCTATTTACGAAAGTCCTAGCGGACTTTCTATCTGTGATTTATTTGCTAAGTTTAGTGATTAAAACACGCAACTAATATTATACAAGACCGTTAAACGAAATAAAAATAAAATTCAATTCACATTATAACTAAGCGTTAAATAAAAACTAAAACCAGCGTAATCGCTGGTTTGTTTTTTATATTTGATTTTAGCTAAATAAAAAACATGCAGAAACATTTATTTTACTTATTTATAGGGCTTTTAACAGTATCTATTTCACAAGCCCAAAAACCAAAAACACCTTCATCATCAGAGATTTACCAATCTATTCAAAAACTTAATTTCCTTGGCTCTGTACTGTATGTTGCAGCACATCCAGATGATGAAAATACACGTTTAATATCATACATGTCTAATCACCTTAAAGCAAGAACTGCATATTTGTCTTTAACAAGAGGTGATGGTGGGCAAAATCTAATCGGACCAGAAATCAGAGAACTTTTAGGAGTGATTAGAACACAAGAATTATTAGCCGCAAGACGTGTGGATGGTGGTGAACAATTATTCACTAGAGCAAACGATTTTGGCTATTCTAAACACCCAGACGAAACTTTAGAGATTTGGGACAAAGACCAAGTGCTAAGTGACGTGGTTTTAGCTATTAGAACATTTAAACCAGACGTTATAATTAACAGGTTTGACCACAGAACACCAGGAAGAACGCACGGCCACCATACAAGTTCTGCTATGTTGAGTATGGAAGCTTTTGAACTTGCTAACAATAAATTAGCGTATCCTGGGCAACTAAAACAGACTGCTTTGTGGCAACCCCATCGTTTGTTTTATAACACAAGTTGGTGGCGATATGGTAGTCGAGAAAAATTTGATAAAGTTGACAAAAGCAATATGCTTAGTTTTGATATTGGCACGTATTATCAGCAAAAAGGTATCAGCAATAACGAGTTAGCGTCTTTAGCTAGTAGCCAACATTTAAGTCAAGGTTTTGGACGCCTTTCCCAAAGAGGAACACAACAAGAATATATTGAGTTTTTAAAAGGCGAACCACTTTCTGAAAACGCAACTATTTTTGCGGGTGTAGATACATCTTGGAACCGAGTAAAAGGAGGAAAAACTATCGGAGTCCTATTAAAAGCCGTTGAAGAGAACTTCAATTTTAGTAATCCTTCTTCTCATGTCACTCAATTAATTAAAGCCTATCAATTACTTCAAAATATTGAAGATAAACACTGGAAAAATCAAAAATCAAAAGAACTAAAAAGCATCATCCAAATGTGTGCTGGTTTATATTTAGAGGCTTCTGCTGAATCTAATTGGGGAACTCAAGGGGAACCTATAAATTTGGATATTGAGGTGTTAAATAGAAGCTCGCTTCCAATGACGCTTTTAAGCATAAAGAATGCTGGTGCTTTGGGGGTTTCAAAAAATATTGATTTAGAAAATAATACAAGATTCATATTCAAAGAGGTATTAAAAATTAGCGCTAATGAGCCACCAACGACGCCTTATTGGTTGAATGAAAAAGGGACATTAGGCATGTATAAGGTAAACGATTCAAACCTTATTGGATTACCTGAGACACCAAGAACACAAAATGTTGATTTCAATGTTTTAATTAATAATGTGCCATTTACTTTTACCAAGTCTATTGTTCAAAGGTTTTCAAAACCAGACAAAGGCGAATTATACCGTCCGTTTGAAATCATACCTGAAGCTTCAGCAAAAATCACAGAAAATGTTATCATTTTAGATAGCGATCAACAACGAGATATCACTGTGGTAGTAAAAGCAGGTAGAGATAATTTGGAAGGCGATGTAGAATTTCGCCATCCTAAGGATTGGAGTGTTTTTCCTAAAAGTCAGAAAGTATCTATTACCCATAAAGGTGAAGAACAAATACTTATTTACACAGTTATTCCTCCGAAGAATCAAAGTGAAGGTTATATAAGTCCAATTATTCACATCGGTGATAAAGACTATACTAAGGAATTAATTGAAATAGACTATGAGCATATTCCTTTTCAAACAGTATCGCTGCCAAGTGAGAGTAAAATTGTTCGTTTAGATATTAAAAAACGAGGTGAAAATATTGCCTATATTCAAGGTGCTGGTGATGTTGTTCCAGAAAGTTTAGAACAGATTGGTTATAATGTTCGTGTATTGAAACCAGCTGATATTAATCCTGAAACCCTTAGCAGATTTGATGCGGTAGTTTTAGGCGTTAGAGCTTACAACATCATTGAAGATCTAAATTTCAAACAACAGCAATTGTTTGATTTTGTTGCAGAAGGGGGCAATATGATAGTGCAATACAACACAAGCAGAAGATTAAAAGTAGACACTCTAGCTCCTTATGAGCTAAAACTTTCTCGTGATAGAGTCACTGATGAAAATGCCGAAGTTCGTTTCTTAAATCCGAATCATGAAGTTTTAAATTTCCCCAATAAAATCACTCAAAAAGATTTTGAAGGTTGGACTCAAGAACGAGGATTATACTTCCCAAATAGTTGGGGACCAGAGTTTACGCCTATTCTTTCTATGAATGATAAGGGTGAATCAGCGAAAGACGGAAGTTTACTAGTTGCAAAGCATGGCAAAGGGTATTACACATATACAGGTTTAAGCTTTTTTAGAGAATTTCCAGCTGGTGTTTCTGGTGCTTATCGCCTATTCGCGAACATACTATCTTTAGGCAAAGACGACCTAAATCAAAATTCAAAACTAACCGATTAGTTATGACAGAAGACAAACCACCAAAACAACCTTGGCTTAAGCTATACTCTATTGTTTTAATAGCTAACGCCCTTTACATTATCGCGTTTTACTTGATCACAAAATCCTTTTAAATTATGCAAACATTAAGTTGGATTGATTGGTCTGTACTTTGCGCAACTCTAATAGCCATAGTAGCTTATGGCACTTGGCAAACACGAGGCAGTAAAAATGTAAAAGATTATTTAAGAGGAGGTAACACCTCAAAATGGTGGACCATTGGTTTGTCCGTAATGGCTACTCAAGCTAGTGCCATAACGTTTTTATCTACGCCTGGACAAGCGTATAATGACGGTATGGGATTTGTGCAATTTTACTTTGGCCTTCCAATTGCTATGATCGTGATATGTATGGTTTTTATTCCATTATACCATCGTCTTAAAGTATATACCGCCTACGAATTTTTAGAAAACAGATTCGATTTAAAAACAAGAACACTTGCTGCTATTCTATTTTTAATTCAGCGTGGTTTGGCTGCTGGTATCACCATTTTTGCACCTGCCATTATTTTATCGGTAGTTTTAGGTTGGGATTTATTAACCCTTAATATTATTATTGGATTTCTAGTTATTATTTACACCGTTTCAGGTGGTACAAGAGCTGTAAACGTAACTCAAAAACATCAAATGGTGGTGATATTTATTGGTATGTTTATCGCTTTTTTTTTAATTGTAGACAAACTACCTCAAGATATTACATTTTCTAAAGCTTTAGATATTGCTGGAGCGAGTGGCAAAATGGAAGTCCTCGATTTTTCATTCAATTTAAATAATAGATATACGTTTTGGAGCGGTATTATTGGCGGTACCTTTTTAATGTTGTCTTATTTTGGAACAGACCAAAGTCAAGTGCAACGTTATCTTTCTGGAAAGTCAGTTAAAGAAATGCAGCTTGGTCTAATTTTTAATGGCCTCTTAAAAGTGCCAATGCAATTCTTTATTTTACTTGTAGGTGTTATGGTTTTTGTGTTTTATCAATTCAATGAAGCGCCAGTAAACTTTAATCCAACGGCAACAGAAGTTGTTTTAAATTCTGAATATGCTGATGAATACAAAGCCCTTCAAGAAGAGCAAAAGCAAATTTTTAGAGATAAACAGAATATTATTAATTCGTTTACTAATTCTAATAATCCTGAAGCAACCAAATACATTTCAGCCGCCAATGCTGCCAACGATGAACTTAGGCAAGAAGCCAGGAATTTGATAGATAAAGCTTCCAAAAGTGAAAATATTAAAGTTGAAAGTAACGATAAGGATTATGTGTTTATTCACTTTATTTTGAATAATCTTCCACGTGGATTGATTGGACTACTTTTGGCAGTTATTTTAAGCGCAGCAATGTCTAGTACAGCTAGTGAATTAAACGCTTTGGGATCTACAACAACGATGGATTTATATAAACGAAATACAAGTGAAAAAACAGAAGAACAGATGGTAAAAGCCTCTAGATGGTTCACGTTTTTGTGGGGACTTATAGCTATAGGTGTTGCTTGTGTTGCAAATCTTGCGGAAAATTTAATTCAACTAGTTAATATTATTGGTTCCATATTTTATGGTAATGTTTTAGGAATCTTTCTATTGGCATTCTTCTTTAAGTTTGTAAAAGGCAATGCTGTTTTTGTTGCGGCTGTAATAACACAAGTGGCTGTTATAGCACTATATTTATTAGATGAATATGAGTACATCAACCTACCGTTTTTATGGTTGAATTTTGTGGGTTGTGCCATTGTTATTGCAATAGCCTGTTTACTGCAATTTATAACTCCAAATAACAAAACAATACATGCATAAAACCATCAATTGGGGTATTATTGGGTTGGGCAATATCGCACATAAATTTGCTACAGATTTACTCACCATTGAAGATGCAAAGATATATGCCGTTGCTTCACGAAATCAAGAAAAGGCTAATGAATTTGCTTCAAAGTACAACGCTACAAAAGCATATAGTAGTTACGAAGCATTGGCGAAAGACCCACATATTGATGCCGTTTATATTGCTACACCACATACCCTTCATAAAGAAAATACCATATTATGTTTAGATCATGGTATTGCTGTACTTTGTGAGAAACCGTTCGCTATGGATAGCGATGAACTAAATGAAATGATTGCAAAGGCCAAAGACAAAAACGTGCTACTCATGGAAGCGCTTTGGACATACTTTCTCCCGCATTACCGATACGTTTTAAAAGCCTTGGAAGATAGAATTTATGGTGATGTTTTAAAATTGGAGGCTGACTTTGGTTTTTACCGTGCCTTTGATAATTCATCAAGATTATTCAATAAATCTTTAGGTGGTGGGAGTTTATTAGATATTGGCATCTACCCCATTTTCGCTTCGTTATCTGCATTAGGAATTCCAAAACATATTAAAGCCAATGCTACTTATTTTGAAAATGGTGCAGATTCATCTTGCGACATGGTATTTGAATATGAAAAAAATGTAAAGGCTATTTTAAAAAGCACCTTAATTGAAGATACACCAACAGAAGCCATTTTTTATTGCAAAAAGGGCATCATAAAAATAAATCATCAATTTCACAACCCTTCAACGATTAGCTTAATTCCTAATGAGGGTGAAGCCGAAACTATAGATTTCAATAACAAAACGATTGGTTACAATTACGAAGCCATTCATTTTAATGAATTACTTCGACAAGGAAAAACAGAAAGCAATGTGATGTCTTTTGAGTTTAGCCAGTCGCTAATCAAGACTTTAGACGACGTTAGAAACCTCATCAATCTAAACTACTAAACACTAAAAAAGACTAGTTATCATTACTTTATGTCTATTTTATTTGACTAAATGTAAAGTTTGTTTTACCTTTGATTCATCAATGTTATAAATTAAACAGATGAAAACAAATTATTTATTACCTCACAAGTACAAAATCTTAGGATGGATTTTGTTTATTATCGGAATCATCTACGGGTTAGTCTTCGCTTATTCAGGCTATGACTACGAACCTATTCAAATAAAAGTACTCTCAATTTTTAATGAAGGACTTTTGGATGGGAATGATTTACAATTATTTGAAATTATCGAAACGGGCATATCTAGCGAATTAGCTTCAATAGCCATTATAGTTGGTGGACTCATTGTTGGGTTTTCAAAAGAAAAAATTGAAGACGAGTTTATCTATAAGCTTAGAAAAGATTCTTTGGTTTGGGCCATCATTTTCAACTACTTTATTCTAACATTAACGATCATATTTATATACGATCTTTCATTCTTCCATGTGTTAATTTACAATATGTTTACACCTCTATTATTCTTTATTATTCGTTTTAATTTTTTAAAACTAAAATCTAAGAGTCATGAAGAATAGTATAAAAGTACAACGTGCTATCCACGACATGACCCAAGCCGATTTAGCACAAAAAGTAGGTGTAAGTAGGCAAACCATAAACGCTATGGAAAAGAATAAGTATGTACCGTCAACGGTTCTTTCTCTTAAAATAGCAAAACTTTTTAAAAAACCTGTTGAAGATATTTTCTTTCTGGAGGCCAACGACTAATAGAAAAGAACTAACTTTTGCGGATACTTGCGTTAACGATTGTAGTGGCTAGCTTTTGGCGAGGCGAGCATCGAGCCAAAACTATAAACGTAAAGCATGACCCTCGTGGTAACGCCCAAAATCAAAAAAGCGCAACCAAAATGATTACGCTTTTCATATATATAATATCTTAAAATCTTATGTTCTAAGACGTCCAAATTACATCGCTCCCCATTCTTTAAGAGACGCTTTATTCATATTAATGTAAGCAGAATTTCCAGCTTTTTCAGCACCAGCTAAAGATTCTTTAGCGATTTCAATAGCCGCCTTTTTATCTCCAGCTTTAGCATAAATTAAAGACTGCTGTCTTAATTGCCAGAACCCAGGTTTTTCTATCTTAGACATCGCAGTATCCATCCATTCTTTAGCTTTAGTAATATCTTTTCCAGCTTCCAAATAATAAACAGCCGCAGCATAATAATCTCTAGCACCAGGACCACTCATTATTTTATCAATACCAGCTGTAACCACTTTATCAGTGGGCACTTCAAAAGGAACCTCTATGACTGTTTTGTCCCAAATTAAGTTAAGCGTCGCGCTACTCTTTTTAATATTATGAATATCAAAAGTTAAGGTCTCAACACTAAATGGAAGCTCCATAGGTGTAATCGTAGTTTTAGCAACTACTTTACTATCATCCCAATCCTGCGGTACGCCGCCGCCTTTGTAATCTGTGTAAAAATAGACCTCCCAAGTTTCAACCCCTGGTTTTGTAAATAGAGCATAAGTACCAGCTTCTAAAGTTTGTCCATCTACAGTAGCATCAGTACTAAACGTAATTGATGTTCTAGCATTTGCACCTGTTCGCCATATCTTATCAAACGCCTCTAAGCCACCAAATATTTTTCTCCCTTTAACTCCAGGTCTTGAATATTCGATCGTAATATCTGTTAACCCAACCCGTTGTTCTAATTTAGATGACGGACTTGGTTGTGGTGTTTCAATTTGAGCATTCACTGAGTAAGCAGTTGTAAATGCTAATAAAATCAATACTAGTTTTTTCATTGTAATTTAGTTTTAAAAATGCGTTTATATTGGTATAAATTTACGCATCACAATTCCTTTTAATGTTAACAAAACCTTAAAATAAGACCATGTATATTTACTTCACATAAAATTTCGGCGTTACCCGAAAGGGTCGGGCTTTCCGCTATATCTTTTGCTAAATAGCAAAAGGATGCCGATGCTATCCCTAACGCAAAAAACAAACTACAATGAAACCATACATATCCGAAATCATAGGAACATTTGCCTTGGTATTTTGCGGCTAGCTATTTTAGAATTTTTGCTCACCTTCTTTTAAATGATGGTTATTGTAAACGTTTCCAAAGGAAGTAAAGAAATTGGTACTATGCCAGTTATTGCATTTGGTGGTGTCATTTTACTAGATGCTATGTTCGCTGGCCACATGACTAAGGCATCTATGAACCCTAGTCGTTCCATTGCTCCTGTGCTATTTACAGGGAATTTTCAATATCTATGGCTCTAAATTAGCGCCCCTATTTTAGGTGCTATTGCAGCTGTATCTCGTTGTAAATTTGTTAAAAATGAGCCGTGTTGTTAACACTATAAGACCATTCTATGATATTGTCTAAAATTTTGTTTAACTTTTTTTAATTATCGTTAAACATTTTGTATATTTGCTTTAAATGTATTTATTATGGCAAAGAAAAAGTCAGTATCCAAAAACGACATTATCACTTATTACATGGATTATGTGCTTGAGCATGACCATAATCCTAAAACAGTTTTTGCATTCTCCAAAATGAATAACTTTGAAGAAGCTCTATTTTACATGCACTTTTCTTCTTTTCAAGCTATTGAAAAAGGCATCTTCGAAGCCTTTTTTGAGAATTCCATTAACGCCTTAAACGAAAGTGAGGATTATAAAATATTTGATGCTAGAAACAAATTATTAAGTTTCTATTATACCTATTTTGAAAATCTTACCGCCAACAGAAGCTATGTGAAGCATGTTTTAGACAAATACCAGGGAGACCTTAAAGGCTTAAAAGTATTGTCTGGTTTAAAACAACACTTTACCGCATACATCAATACGCTTGAAATTCAAATGTTAGATATTAAACAAGAACAACTTGAGAAGATTCAAGAAAGAGCTCTTAAAGAATCTGCATGGTTCCAATTGTTATTGACCATGAAATTTTGGTTAGATGATACGTCTTCTTCTTTTGAAAAGACGGACATATTTATAGAAAAATCAGTCAATACAACCTTTGATGTAATAGACATTGCACCTTTAAAGAGTGTTTTAGATTTGGGTAAATTTTTATTCAAGGAAAAATTTCAAATGAACTAAAGGTTTATGAAAACGATTGATAAAATACCAACATCAAAAATACAACGGGCTACCAAATTGGTTTCTACCGGAGCCAAAGTTGGTGTGAATTATTTAAAATATTTCGGAGATAAAATTGTAAACACTGAGCCGGAAGCAAAAGAGCGTCTTAATAAGAACAATGCAACAGATATTTACGACGGACTAAAACAATTAAAAGGTAGTGCATTAAAAGTGGCGCAAATGCTAAGTATGGAAAAGAGTATTTTACCGCAGGCCTATGTTGAGAAATTCTCACTAGCTCAATTTTCTGTACCACCATTGTCACCACCTTTAGTTATAAAAACATTTAAAAAATATTTTGGAGAACATCCAAACGACATATTTGATACTTTTAACGCAACTTCTGTAAACGCTGCTAGCATCGGTCAGGTGCACATTGCAGAAAAGAATGGGAAAAAACTTGCTGTGAAAATCCAATATCCAGGAGTTGCGGAAAGTATTGCATCAGATTTAGCTATGGTAAAACCTATAGCCATGAATATGTTTAACATAAAAGGAAAAGATTCTAATAAATACTTCATGGAAGTAGAAAACAAATTAGTTGAGGAAACTAATTATGTTTTAGAAATTGAACAAAGTAAACAAATTGCTAAGGAGTGTGCACACATTCCCAATTTAATCTTTCCTAAATATTATGAAGAATACTCCTCAGAGCGGATCATTACAATGGATTATATGGAAGGCGAACACCTTTCTGAATTCACCGCTTACAACACAAACCAAGAAAAATCTAATACCTTAGGGCAAGCCCTTTGGGACTTCTTCATGTTCCAAATTCATGATTTGAAAAAAGTACATGCAGACCCGCACCCAGGAAATTTTTTGGTAAATAAAAAAGGAGCATTAATAGCCTTAGATTTCGGGTGTATGAAAACCATTCCTATGGAATTTTATAAGCCCTATTTCGAATTAGCCAAACCAGAAAACATCAGCAATAAAAATTATTTCGTCAAAAAACTTTACGAACTTGAAATACTCAGGGAAGATGATTCTAAAGAAGAGTTAGCCTTTTTTACAGCGATGTTTCATGAAATGTTAAGCTTATTTACACAACCATTTCACCAAGAATCTTTCGACTTTTCTGATGCTAAATTCTTTGGAAAAATAGCAGAATTAGGAGAGCGCTATGCTAAAAATGCAGATTTAAAAAAGATGAATGGAAGTCGGGGTTCTAAACACTTTATTTACATAAATAGAACGTTTTTTGGACTCTATAATTTAATGTTCGATTTAAAAGCGCAAAACATAAAAATTAATAATTATTTAAAATTGTAATGACATACTTTAACGAGTCAGATATTGATAACCTCCACCTCATTTATAAAATAAATTTAATAAACAGCTGCTCTGGATACAAATCAGCTAATTTAATAGGTTCGAAATCTAAAGACGGTTTTGAAAACGTTGCCGTATTTAGTTCGGTAACACATATTGGTTCAAGCCCTGCCATGTTAGGTTTTTTTCTAAGGCCAACTACAGTTCTTAGAAATACCTATGAAAACCTAAAAAACACAGGATATTACACTATAAATCATATCCATAAAAGCATCATTAAAGATGCACATCATACATCAGCAAAGTATGACGATTCTATTTCAGAATTCGATGCAACAGATTTAGAATCTGAATTTAAAACAGATTTTCATGCTCCATTTGTAAAAGATGCCCCTATTCAATTGGCAATGGAATTTGTAGAAGAATATGAAATCAAAGCAAATAACACTATATTAGTAATTGGTAAAATAGTTGGCTTGTATGTAAACGATAATCTCATTGAAAAAGATGGTTTCATCAACTTGTCAAAAGCGGAGGTCGCTGCCATTAATGGATTAGATGGCTATGCTATTCCTGAGAATAAAACACGGTTTGGTTACCAAAGACCAAAAGTGTTAGAAACTAAAAGCGAATAAACTAATTAGTATTAAAACTTTCTTTTGGAAAAATTCTGAAAGATAACAGAGCTATGAAAATTCTTGTTACAGGTGCAACCGGATATATAGGTAAACGCCTTATACCCTTTTTACTCAATGAAGGGCATACTGTTGTTTGTGTTGTACGAGATAGACTTAGAGCAGATAAAAGTTACTCTGAAGATGAAAATGTTCATGTTATTGAAGTCGACTTTTTAAATCCAGAAACACTAAAAAACATACCAAAAGATATTGATGTTGCGTATTACTTAATACACTCAATGTCCAACTCTTCCAAAGACTTTACGTCTCTAGAAGAACGCTGTGCTATTAATTTTAAAGGTACTATTGAAAACACAGATGCCAATCAAGTTATTTATTTGAGCGGTATTACCAATGAAGATAAACTTTCCAAACATTTACAATCTAGAAAAAATGTAGAAGAAATTCTTGCGTCAAAAAATTATGCGCTTACTGTTTTCAAAGCAGGGATAATAGTAGGTTCGGGTAGTTCTTCTTTCGAAATTATCAGAGATCTAGTAGAAAAGCTACCTTTTATGATAGCTCCAAAATGGTTGAATACAAAAACACAACCACTCGCCGTAAGAGATGTTCTTGCGTTTTTATTGGGGGCTGCAGGGAATGAAACTGTTTTTAATAAAAGTTATGATGTTTTTGGACCCGAAATTCTAACTTATAAAGAGATGCTTTTACAATTTGCGGAAGTTAGAGGACTGAAACGTTATATTTTAACGGTACCAATAATGACTCCAAAACTATCATCATACTGGTTGTATTTTGTAACCTCCACTTCTTATAAATTAGCCACATCTTTGGTGGATAGTATGGGTATTCAAATTGTTGGTAAACCAAGTGATGTCAATGAGGTTCTAAAAGTAAATCCACTGACTTACAAAGAAGCCGTATCATTAGCCTTTGAAAAAATAGAACAAAATAGTATTGTGTCTAGCTGGAAAGACTCTATGGTGAGTAGTGGCAGACTCGGAAATCGATTGCATAAATATATAAATGTTCCAAAATATGGTTGCTTTAAAGATTATAAAGAACGCCCTGTAATAGATACCGAAAGTACTATTAATAAAATTTGGTCTATTGGTGGTCATACAGGTTGGTATTATGGAACAATTTTATGGCGCATTAGAGGCAATGTTGATAAATTGTTTGGAGGTATTGGCTTAAGAAGGGGACGAACAAGTCCAACTGAATTAGATGCTGGTGATGCTTTAGATTTTTGGCGCGTAATTTTTGCAGATAAAACACAAAAAAAACTTTTGTTATATGCAGAAATGCGTTTACCTGGTGAAGCTTGGCTAGAGTTTAAAATTGAAGATAATTTACTCAAACAAACGGCAACGTTTAGACCTCGTGGTCTTTGGGGAAGGCTCTATTGGTATAGTGTACTGCCATTTCATGGGTTTATTTTTAGAGGTATGATAAACAAACTTTCGGACGCCTCATAAATTCTTCTTGTGGTTCTATAAAATATTTTGTTTAACTTATTCTTAAATATGGTAAACATTTTGTATCTTTGAATTATCAAAATTCGTTATGATACTCGATTCAACATACAAGAATAAAGATCACAAGCAACTTCTATTAGATGTTGTTGGCGAGCCATTTACGTTTTTAGAATCTTTAAAAATGAAAGGCATAGGTTCTAAACGCATGATTATAAACGATGTAAGCCCTAATCTAAACACTTACTTGAATACGGTTTCAGATATCAACTATGCCAATATAGAACTACGTAAGAGCGGTATACTCATTTTTATAAATAAAGGGTTACAAAATTTTACATGGGCTATTCCGTATTATCAGTTGGTTATATATAAAACCAATGGTGCAAGCATTCATGCTCAAGGTAAGTTTGTTCATTTTAAAAACAACATAACATTTAAAGAAAATAAACTTTTTTTTAAAAAAATGTTAGATCAGAAAATCAAATACGACGCTGAATATAATTTCCAGCCCTTTTGATATTATTATTTGAAGATAGAGATAGAGTAATTGAAAGGTCTTGGGAAGATCGAACTAAGGAGAAAATGTGTTCAAGGTAAAAAAACGAGACAAAAAAAATTAAGAGGTTTTGAAAAAGACCGTTCTAAAAGTATTAGACAGATACAAATAACACATAATAAATCTCAAAACGCTAACGTGCTTTGATTGATTTTTAATAATCGAGACAGCACATAAAAAAGAATACATGCAAACAGAAAAATTAAAGACGAATAAAAAAGATAATAAATTAAATGGATTTTCTATTGAAGACATTGGTGACGATCATCTTCATACAGGACTAGAAACTCCTATGAAAGCTGATGCTTTCAAATTAAGTGATTCAGAAAAAAAGGAGCGTATTGCTATTTTGTTTGAAGAAATTATGGATGTCATGGGTTTAGACTTAACCGATGACTCTTTACAAGGCACACCTAAGCGTGTTGCTAAAATGTATATAGACGAAATATTTTCTGGCTTAAATCCAGAGAACAAACCTAAAGTCGCTTTATTTGATAACAAATACCAGTACAATCAAATGTTGGTAGAAAAGAATATTACATTTTATTCAAACTGCGAGCACCATTTTGTACCTATCATAGGAAAAGCTCATGTTGCTTATATATCATCAGGAAAGGTAATTGGGCTTTCAAAACTAAACAGAATTGTGCAGTATTACGCCAAACGTCCGCAAGTACAAGAACGGTTAACAAACCAAATCGCAAACGAATTAAAATTGATTTTAGATACTGAAGATGTAGCCGTTATTATTGATGCAAAACATCTATGTGTTTCATCCAGAGGTATAAAAGACGATACCTCATCGACGACGACTGTTTACTACGGTGGAAGATTTAATTCTTTAGAAAAAATATCAGAATTACAAAATTATATAAATAGTTAATATTATGGATGTAATTAACAGGGCATTAGAATTTGAGCAAACAAAAATGAGATCATTATCAACTAGTGATCGTGTTAAAATTGTGAGAGAAGCCAAAGCGTTAATCTTAGAGTTAAATGAAGTCTATAAAGTCGAAAAAGATGAGGAAATCATGGATATTATGAAGCGCTTAACAGTTATAAAAAGAAAAGTCGAAAAGCGTCTAAAAGGTAGACCCTAATAGTAAAATTAAAATAAACAGATATTAAATATTACCTAATAATTCTATATAAAAATAGTTAATCTAGCATAATTTATTATATTGCCAAATTGGTACGCTATTTGTACTAAGTAAGTTAGATTAAAGATTAAAAAAGAATTATGGAAATTATTGATAAAGCTTTAGCATTTGAGCAGCGCAGACACACTTTTAAAACAACAAGTGAGCGTATCGAATCGTCTAGAGAAGTAAAAAGTTTAATATTAGGATTAAATGACGTTTATAAAATAGAAAAGAATCCTGAAATAATGGACCTTATGAAACGTTTGACCGTCATTAAACAAAAAATAGAAAAAAGGCTAAAGGGCAGGCCATAAAAATAAAATGCCCTGAAACCTATGAAGACAATAATAATAGTTGGTGGAAGTAAGGGTATTGGAAAAGCATTAGTTGAAAAACTATTAACGAATTGCAATGTTATAAACATTAGCAGAACTATTCCAGAGATATCGCATAGCAACTTCACTCACCATAATTGCGATGTTACTCAAGATGAATTACCAGAAATTGAAACGGCAGATGGTTTAGTTTACTGTCCAGGAAGTATCAATTTAAAACCTATTTCTAGATTAAGTATTGATGATTTTAAAAATGATTTTGAAATCAACGTCCTAGGTGCTGTAAAAGTGATTCAAAAATACCTTCCAATTCTTAAAAAAAGTGATAAACCCGCCATAGTGCTATTTAGTACTGTAGCTGCAAAATTAGGTATGCCGTTTCATGCAAGTATTGCAGTGGCAAAATCTGGAGTTGAAGGTTTGGTAAAATCTTTGGGTGCAGAATTGGCGCCTACGCTTCGCATTAATGCCATTGCTCCTACAGTTACAGATACAGAATTAGCTTCTAAACTACTTAGAAACGAAAAGATGATTGAAAATATCACCGAAAGGCATCCTTTGAAAAAATTTCTATCTCCAGAAGAAGTTGCAGACATGGCTGAATTTTTACTATCAGATAAAGCTGCATCAATTTCTGGACAGATATTTCCAATGGATTGTGGCATTGTCAGTTTTAAAATTTAAGTTATGAATCCACTAAAAGCGTTTCTGGCTACTTTAAGTTCAAAAAGTAATTCGGCTAAAAAAATGAATGTAGATTCTATTTATGACATAAAAATTAATGCTATAAATGGAAAGCCTATAGAACTATCTCAATTTCAAGGAAAGTACATATTATTTGTAAATGTGGCCTCTAAATGCGGGTTTACACCTCAATATAAAGGGCTACAAGAATTATACAATACGTATCAAGATAAACTTCAAATCATTGGGGTGCCGAGTAATCAATTCGGAGGTCAAGAACCTGGTAATTCAGAAACCATAGCATCATTTTGTGAAGTTAATTACGGCGTTACATTTCTTATTACAGAGAAAATTGATGTGAAAGGCAAAAACCAACATCCACTATATACCTGGTTAACTCAAAAAGTAAATAACGAAAAAAAAGATTCAACTGTAAAGTGGAATTTTCAAAAGTACTTAATTAACCCAAATGGTCACTTTTTAGATTATTACTTATCTACAACTAATCCTTTAAGTTCAAAAATTACGAAACATTTAAAATAAAAGCTATGTTCGGATTATTTAAAAAGAAATCAAAAATAGAAAAATTAGAAGAAAAGTTTAAAAAGCTCATGCAAGAGTGGCATAAATTATCAACGATTAACAGATCCGCTAGCGATCAAAAATACGTTGAAGCTCAATTAGTTGGAGAGCAAATAAATGCATTAAGACATGAAGCTGCTTAAGTATATCAGTATATTCTTAATTATAAATTTTGGTGCATTAGCTATAGGTAGTTTACTTATGGATAATGGCCCACAAACCAATTGGTACATCAATTTAAACCAAGCACCTTGGACACCTGTTGGTTGGGTTTTTGGTGTTGCATGGACAACAATAATGTTCTGCTTTTCAGTTTATATGGCGTATTTATACAAACTAAAACCCACTAATATGGTTATCGCATTATTTACTATTCAATTCGTATTTAATGTGATATGGAACTATGCTTTTTTTAATCAACATTTTATTGGCACCGGATTTCTAATAATTTTATTACTCACCTGTATCGTGGCTACTTTTACCTTTCTTTTTAAAAAAGAAATGGGCTTAAAAACAATTTTGATCCTGCCCTATTTAATATGGCTTTGTATTGCAACTTCCTTAAACGGTTATATTTTACTAAACAACTAGAATGAAAATTTATACATATCACAAAAAACAGAATTTACCAATTACCCTTGATGAGGCTTGGGATTTTCTGTCGGATCCAAGAAACTTAAAAACTATTACTCCTGAATATATGGGGTTTAATATTTTATCTGGAGCAGATAGACCTATGTTTACTGGTCAAATAATTCAATATATTGTAACGCCTATTTTAGGTATAAAAACCAAATGGGTAACAGAAATAACCCATAAGGTAGACAAGCATTATTTTGTTGACGAACAACGATTTGGTCCTTATGCACTATGGCACCATAAACATTTTATAAAAGAAATTGATGGCGGTGTTGAAATGGAAGATATTATTGATTATAAGGTTCCTTTTGGTTGGCTTGGGCAATTAGTTCATCCTATTTTAGTCAAACCTAAATTGGAAGAAATTTTCAATTACAGAACTAAAAAGTTAGAAGAATTATATGGCAAATATTAGATGAAACAACCAGTAACTATTTTTTGGTTTCGCCGCGATTTAAGATTAAACGACAATGTTGGTTTATATGAAGCCTTAAGAGGTGATCATACCGTATTACCTATTTTTATTTTTGATTCTGATATTCTAGAGAAACTTCCTGAAGATGATGCCCGTGTAACTTTTATTCACGATACACTCCAAAATATCCAATCAACGTTAAAAGAGGAGCATAATAGTAGTATTGCTATGTTTCATGGAAAACCAATAGACATCTTTAAACATTTAGTTGATTCATATGATATTGGTGCTGTATATACAAATCATGATTATGAACCTTATGCTAAAGCGCGTGATGAAAAGGTTGCCTCTTTTTTGAATGAGAACCATATTGAATTCAAAACTTTTAAAGACCAAGTTGTTTTTGAGAAAAGTGAAATAGTAAAAAAAGATGGCAAACCTTATATGGTTTATACGCCATATATGAAACTTTGGAAGGCTACATTTAGAACCCTTGATCTTAAAGATTTTCCATCGGAAATGGTATTAAAAAATTTAATCCCGACTACTAATCTACCTAATTTAAGCTTATCAGATATTGGTTTTATAAAATCACAACAAGAGATAAAACCATATTTAGTGACGTCTAGTTTAATTCAGAATTATGAAGCTACTAGAAACTTCCCTTCGCAAGATAGTACATCCAAATTAGGTCCGCATTTACGTTTTGGAACTGTTAGTATTAGAAAAATGGTTAAAAAGGCTATTGCTGAAAAAAATGAAATATTTTGGCAAGAATTGATTTGGCGCGAGTTTTTTACACAAATACTTTGGCACTTTCCGTATACTAAAAATGACAGTTTTAAAGCTAAATACGATAGAATTGAGTGGCGTAATAATGAAACAGAGTTTAAAGCGTGGTGCGAAGGAAAAACGGGTTACCCTCTAGTTGATGCAGGCATGCGCCAACTAAACGAAACTGGGTTTATGCATAATCGTGTACGCATGCTTGTTGGGAGTTTTTTATGCAAACATTTATTGATAGACTGGAGATGGGGTGAAGCCTATTTTGCTGAAAAGTTGCATGATTACGACATGGCGAGCAATGTTGGTAATTGGCAATGGGTTGCCGGGTGTGGTGTAGATGCAGCTCCCTATTTTAGGATTTTTAATCCTACAACACAAATTCAAAAATTTGATAAGGATTTAAACTACATCAAACAATGGGTTCCAGATTTTCAAGAACTTACTTATCCGATGCCTATTGTAGACCACAAGTTCGCAAGAGAACGTTGTTTAGAAACTTACAAAACTGCTTTAAATAGTTAAAAACCCATGCTTTCCTTGGAGTGCTAACTCGTGCGTTAACGATTGTAGCGGCATCCCTTTTTGCCATTAAAAGCAAAAAAGATACAGCGAAAAGCGTGTTAAAACGGCCTAATTTTATTCTTTAAAAATTATAAATGCTAATTAAGATTTGTTTTCTATTAAACCTCAGTTTCGATTGAGGTTTTTGCTTTAATAAAATGAAACCTAAGTGTATGATAAAAATCACAATTTCTGAAATCTAAATTTCATACTTTTAAAAATCATTAATAATCCTATAATTAAAATTAATGCTTTATGACTGATTTACAAATTGCTAAAACTGTAACACTTAAACCAATAACTGAAATTGGGAAAAAATTTGGTGTTGATAGTAATAACATTGAAATGTATGGAAAGTATAAAGCGAAATTACCACTGACCTACATTGATAAAGATAAGGCCAACAAGAGTAACCTCATACTTGTTTCTGCCATCTCACCCACACCCGCGGGTGAAGGAAAAACAACCATGTCGATTGGATTATCTGAAGGTTTAAATCGTTTAAATAAAAAGACTACCGTGGTATTAAGAGAACCTTCATTAGGCCCAGTTTTTGGTATTAAAGGTGGTGCAACGGGTGGAGGTTATTCTCAAGTACTCCCTATGGAAGACATAAATCTTCATTTTACAGGTGATTTTTCGGCTATCGAAAAGGCTCATAATTTATTGGCTGCCATAATTGATAATAATATTCAAAGCAAAACAAATTCTTTACATATTGATCCTAGAACCATTAGCTGGAAACGTGTGGTAGATTTAAATGACAGAGCACTAAGACGTGTTATTGTAGGTTTAGGTGGAACAACATCTGGCGTTCCTAGAGAAACTGGATTTGATATTACGGCGGCTTCTGAAATAATGGCTATTCTTTGTTTAGCAGAAAATTTAATGGATTTAAAAGAACGACTAGGAAATATTTTTGTTGGCTATACTTTTGACAAAATTCCTATTTATGCTAAAGATTTGAAAGCTCAAGGTGCTATGACAGCACTTATGAAGGATGCTATAAAACCCAATTTGGTTCAAACTATAGAAGGAAATCCAGCCATAATACATGGTGGCCCTTTTGCTAATATCGCTCAGGGAACTAATTCCGTAATTGCCACTTTAATGGGTATGACGCATTCTGAATATACCATAACAGAAGCGGGTTTCGGTTTCGATTTGGGTGCTGAAAAGTTCTTTGATATTAAATGTCAAAGTGCAGGATTAAAACCTAAAGCTGTAGTTTTAACCACTACCATAAGAGCATTAAAATATCATGGAGGTGCTGACTTAAAATTGCTTACTGAACCAAATTTGGAGGCTTTAGAGAAAGGACTACCAAATTTAGAAAAGCATCTTGAAAATATTGATAAATTTAATGTCGCGCCTATAATAGCCATAAATAAATTCGCTTCTGATAGTGATGGAGAAATTGACTTGATTATAGAATTCGCAAAATCTAAAGGTATTAGAGTTGCCCTAGCTAATGTTTGGGGACAAGGTGGTGGAGGTGCTTTAGAATTAGCAAAGCAGGTCATAGAAGTTGTGGAAGAAAACAAATCAAACTTCAAACCACTATACAAATGGGAATCTAGTGTGAAAGACAAGATTGCTAAGATAGCGACTGAAATTTATGGCGCTGAACATGTCGATTACACTGCTAAAGCAAAAGCCCAATTGAACAAAATAACCAAGCTTGGTTTGGATCATCTTCCAGTCTGTATTGCAAAAACTCAAAAGTCGTTATCAGACAACCCAAAGTTATTAGGGCGTCCTAAAGATTTTATCATAACTGTTAGAGAAATAGAAATTGCATCGGGAGCAGGTTTTTTAATTCCTATTACTGGCGAAATTATGCGTATGCCAGGGTTACCTGCTCATCCATCATCTGAGAATATTGACATTGATAAAAATGGAGAAATTACTGGATTGTTTTAATTATATATAAAGTGAAGTGAAAACTTAATGGCACAAAACTTTACCGTAGAAGAAACATTCGAAAATAAGACGTTCTCTAAACACGAATTTGTAAAAGGTGAATATGAGTTGTGCACTTTTAAAAGCTGTAATTTTACAAATTCAGATTTATCGAACACACGTTTTATTGAGTGTGAATTTTCAACTTAAAGCCATAAAAAAAGCTTCCTAATGGAAGCTTTTTTTATTGTATTCTAATTAAAATTTTTATTTCTTAACTGCAGCAGGTGCGTTAAGTTTAGAGCTCATTTCCAAAGAAAGAGCTGATCTATCAAACTTTAGTTTCCCAGCCATAGTTTCTATAACACAACTGTTGTCCTTATCATTTAACTCTGCAATTTTACCGTGTAAACCACTTTTAGTAATTACTTTATCACCACGTTTTATTTCGGCTGCAAATTTCTTTTCCTTTTTTGCACGTTTCATTTGTGGTGCAATCATAAAGAAATACACAACAACAAACATTAATACAAATGGTAATAAACTACCTATTCCTTCTCCCATTATAAATATATTTAGCTTTTAGCTGGTAACACTTTGTTTACTTTATTAGGATCTGGTTTTACAAATGCTGTTATTTTAACAACTTCAGAACCTTTTTCAGTATTAGCAGTAACCGTTATAGTTTTAGTGATTTTGTTAGCTCCACTACCGTTAAATTTAACTGAAAATTTTCCAGATTCTCCAGGTGCTAGTGGTAACCTACTCCAATCTTGAGGTACTGTACAGCCACAAGAACTTTTAATATCTGTAATTACTAGAGGCGCATCACCAGTATTTTTATAATTAAATACAGTTTCTACTGCTGTTTTAGCTTCAATTTCTCCAAAATCGTGTTCTTTTTTATCAAACTCAAGCACAGGGAAATTAGATGCAACAGCATCTCTTTCTGCCGCAGCAACAACATTACTTTCTTCAATTTTTTTGGCAGCGTTTTCTTTACAAGATACAAATGCAATTAAGCACATGGCACCAAGTCCTAACATTATTTTCTTCATAATAAATGTATTTAATTTTTTTTGATGAACAAAAATAGTAATTATTTAAACGATTAAAAATTTTTTACTTCTTTCTTAACAGTAATTTGTAATTTTCATTACTATTTACATCAATCCTCTACCTACTTTATTTAATTCCCCAGAAGCTTCATATTCTTTAACGAGCTTATCTAAAATACCGTTAATAAAGATGCTGCTTTTTGGAGTTGAATATTCTTTTGAAATCTCTAAATACTCGTTGATAGTAACTTTTACTGGTATTGACGGGAAGTTTGACAACTCACAAATAGCCATTTGCAACAATACATAATCCACTTTCGCTATACGCTCTGAATCCCAATTTTTTGTTTTCTGAGTAATCTCTGTTTTAATAGCAGTTTGATTTAAAAGTGTTTTCCTAAATAAATCTATAGCAAACTGCTTATCGTCAATATCCTTATATAATTTAGGAGAAAAATAACCTTCAGATGCATTTTCCTTTACTTTTCTAAGCAGCTTTAAAATTGTGGTATTAACCGTTGGAAGATCATCTAACCAAGTTAGATTTTTATCTTCCATATAATCATAAAGCTTATCATTTGGAGCAATAATCTCTTTAAAAACATCAACTATAAAATCTTTGTCTTCTTTAAAATCCGACACCCTAGTATTCATATAATTTTTATACAAGTCACTAGCAATAATATTCTTAAAAATAATATCAACGTATTCACTATCCAAATCCCAATTGGTAATATTATGGGCTTCGAGTTTTCCTTTTAATTGATCGTTATCCTTTAAAAACTTTAATAACTGATTATTTACAAACTTTCGGTTAGGATCTTTATCCTCTTTAGTGGCAAGATGCTTTTTTTGTTTCTTTTGTAAATCGCTTTCAGCTCTTTTTTGAACTTCTATTAGTAGAGATAATAATAACAAATACAAATTGTACATATTATCAATACTGAAAAGTAAAAATTTTTGATCTTTACTAAAATCATCACTTTCACTACCTTTAAAGGCATACATGGTTTGCATTACTTTCACACGTATATGTCTTCTATTTAGCATCATTACAAAGAACTTTAATTAAAAAGATGAACTATTTTCATTATTTTTAGTGGGGCAAAAATAACACTATATTTAAAAAAACAAGAGTTATTCCTCATTTAATTATCAGATGAATCTTTAAGCTATATTTAACAATTAGCTTACCGTATAAATCATCTTAATTAGCATTAATGCGCTATATTTGCTATCCAATTTCTTAGAGATTAAATGAAAGAATTAAGGCATTTAAATAAATACTTTTTTAAATACAGAAGGAATCTTATAATTGGTTCTATCATTACTATTATAGCTCGTTTGTTTTTGCTTTACACCCCCCGTTATGTAAAAAAAATATTCGTTGCTATTGAACAATATTATGATAAATCTATCACCGAAGATGTTTTTAGAGCCGATTTATTAGAAGCTATCTTATATATTATTGGTGCTGCTCTTATAGCCTCGGTTCTTACGTTTTTTATGAGGCAAACTATTATAAATGTATCGCGCTATATAGAGTTTGATTTGAAAAATGAAATTTACGCTCAGTACCAAAAACTTTCATTGAATTTTTACAAAAAGAATAGAACTGGTGATTTAATGAACCGAATTACTGAGGATGTTTCAAGGGTTCGCATGTATGGTGGTCCTGCACTTATGTATAGTATTAACACTGTTGCTTTAATTGTGATCGTTGTTATTTACATGATTAATGCTTCACCAAAACTAACCTTATATACCATTGTACCGCTTCCTATTTTATCAATCATTATTTATAAATTAAGTAAAGAAATACATAAACGAAGCACTATTGTACAAGAATACCTATCAAAACTTTCAACATTTACTCAAGAATCTTTTAGTGGTATTTCTGTAATCAAAGCATATGGTATTGAGCCACAAACTTCAGTGAATTTTAAATCGCTTGCAGCTGAAAGTAAAGAAAAACAAATAAACTTAACCAAAGTACAAGCTTGGTTTTTTCCCATGATGATATTACTTATTGGTACAAGTAATTTATTAGTTATTTACTTTGGTGGCATGCAATATATTAATGGAGAAATTGAAAGTATTGGCACTATTGCAGAGTTTATTATTTATGTAAATATGCTCACATGGCCAGTGGCAACTATTGGCTGGGTGACTTCTATTGTGCAACAAGCTGAGGCTTCGCAAAAGCGAATCAACGAGTTTTTAAAAATTGAGCCTGAAATTAAAAATACTGTAAATAATCATACAGAAATCACAGGAGATATTGTTTTTAAAGATGTTTCTTTTACCTACGATGACACAAATATCCAAGCGCTTAAAAATATAAGTTTCCAAATTAAAGAAGGTGAAACTTTAGCTATTTTAGGAAAAACTGGGTCTGGAAAATCTACGATATTAGATTTAATTGGAAGGCTTTACGATATTGACAAAGGCTCTATTACAATTAATAGCACAGAAATTAATAACCTAAATTTAAACGACTTACGTGATAGTATAGGATACGTTCCGCAGGATGCCTTTTTGTTTTCTGACACTATAAAAACCAATATTAAATTCGGGAAGCAAGATGCTACCGATGATGATGTTATTGATGCAGCAAAAAATGCCCAAGTACACAAAAACATAATCAAGTTTAACAAAAGCTATGAAACAGTTTTAGGAGAACGTGGAATTACATTGTCTGGTGGACAAAAACAACGTGTCTCCATAGCTCGGGCTATTATCAAATCACCGAAAATTTTATTGCTTGATGATTGCTTATCGGCAGTTGATACTGAAACCGAAGAGAAAATTTTAAAAAATCTTAGTAAAATCTCAAAAGGCAAAACATCAATTATTGTGAGTCATAGAGTGTCTTCCGCTAAAAATGCTAATAAAATTATAGTATTAGATGATGGAGAAATTGTACAACAAGGAACTCATGATACGCTAATTGGTATAGATGGATATTATAAACACTTATACTTAAAACAACTGAGTGAAACAACATCCAATAATTTATAAATCTAAAAACATCAGTGCATAGAGCGATTTTTCATGCAAATAAATGTAGAGAAGTCTAATGTTTTGAAAAGAAAATTCAGGATTTATTGGTTAGTATCGTTTTTTTTTTAGATTTTTGATAATACAATAAGACAATTAAATTTCAGTATAATTATGTATAATGATAAGATGGAGAAAGAGGAAATTTTCTCAAAAGTATTAAGAGCAGGTAGAAGAACCTATTTTTTTGATGTAAGAGCGACTAAAGCTGAAGATTATTACTTAACGATTACAGAGAGTAAAAAATTCACTAATGATGACGGGTCTTTTCATTATAAGAAACACAAAATATACATCTACAAAGAAGACTTTACCGAATTTAAGGAGATTTTAGCTGAAATGACCGATTACATCATCACTGAAAAAGGAGATGAAGTTATAAGTGAGCGTCATCAAAAAGATTTCAAAAAGGAATATGAAGATGATGGATCTAAAGTTACTGAAGCAGACTTAAAAACTCAAACTCCGGAAAGCTTTACCGATATAGATTTTGATGACATCTAATTAATCTTCAAAACAATAAACAAAAACCGCAGCTAACCGTTGCGGTTTTTGTTTATAGCTTAACGGCTAATAGCACTAAGCAAATACTGGTTATTAAATAGCTTGTCGCCACTGCCCAACCTAGCGTAATCACAAATGCTATAAATAAACTAATTAACCATAATGGACCCAGAGTAATTGCCATGGCAAACCTAAAGGTTGATAGAAATTCTATTTCTTTTATTTTTGGTTTTGCTACAAATTTCCAAATTAAAAAAGGAACAATAAAAGCACAAATTAACAATGCTTTAAAAATTTCCTTAATAAAATTATTGCTTTGTACTTCTTGCAATTTACAGTCTTGAAATTTTGATTTCACGCATGTGTTCGCCGCATTAGGATTTAAAAAATCGACATTTAATCGTTCTAATTCGTATAAAGTTTCGTGATAATGCTCTTCAGGTATATCCGTAGTCAATTTAGATATGTCAGATTGAATTTTAGCTTTAAGCCTAACTACATCCTCATTTTTATTTCCAGAAATATAGTCTTTTGCTACTAATGGTGTTCCAAAATAAATTGACGTACTGTCTGGAAACTTTTCAGCATTTGTATAATTCACTCCAACTGATAGTAGCTGTAAATCCATTTCTGGATAGTTTTCTACTGATTCTAGTATTATTCTTGTAAACCCCTTACTTAAAGGCCTAACCATACGTTTAAGGTTATGATTGCCCTCTGGAAATATGACAATACATTCCTTGTTGTTTAGAAGTTTTGAGCAATTCTCAAAAATAGCATTGTTATTCGCTAGATTCCCCCAACCATCTCGTATTCTGTAAATAGGAAGCATCTGTAAACTTTTCAAAATTTTAGAAATAAACGGCTTTTTAAAAACAGCCGCTCTAGTTAAAAAGTAAGAAAGTCTTCCACACTTTGTTGCAATCAACAACGCATCTAAAAGAGCATTTTGATGATTACTTAATAATAAAACAGGGTTATTTTTTGGAACATTTTTAGCATTATAAATTTTTATTCTTCTAAAATAGAAAAACATCCCAACGCTTATATACGTTCTTACAAAGTGTAGCCAAATTAGTTTCAAATTATTATCGTTTTTTTTCTTGACCAAAAGAAAGCTAATAACAAACCAGATACGATATGCCATATTCCCCAAAAGGCGGCTAAAATTGCCATCCCTCCTAACCCATTAAAAAAAGAAAAAATCAACAACAATCCTAATCCTGAATTTTGTATTCCAGTTTCAATTGCTAAAGTTTTTTGATTTTTAAATGATAGCCTAAACATTTTTGCAACAAGAAAGCCCAGCGTTAACGCTATTAAATTATGAGTCACTCCTATAGCAAAAACATAGTGTATATAATTATTAAAAACATCAATGTTATTTGAAAAAGCAATCACTATTATAACAACAAAAACTACGATTGACAAAGGTTTTAATAACTTAGAAAGTTTCAAAGCTAAAGCAGCATTCTTATGCCTTAATAACATGCCAAATAGTAAAGGCACACCCAATATTAAAAGAACAAGTTTTACTAACCCAAAAGAATCAAGTTCTACCGTTTTTATAATTTGAGCTGTTGGATGGTATAATTCACTATAAAAACTAAAGTTAAAAGGCATCATAAACATAGCCAAAAAAGTAGCAAAAGCAGTGAGACTAACAGATAAAGCTGTATTTCCTTTAGCTAAATGAGTCATGAAATTTGAAATATTCCCTCCAGGGCAAGCAGCCACCATAAACATACCCAAAGCTATACTGGGTTGTGGTTTTATTAAAATTACTAAAAGAAAAGTCACTAGAGGCAAAAGCACAAACTGTAACAAAACACCAATTAAAACCAATTTAGGTTGTTTTAATAATTGTTTAAAATCATCAAAAGTAATTCCTAGTGCAACTCCAAACATAACAACAGCAAGTGCTAGATTTAAAACCCATAAGCTATTGTAATCAAAATTTATTTGAACCTTATCTAATTCTTGCATAAATCAATTTACAGGCGTGCCATTTTTAACTTTATTCTCTGGATTTAAAAGTATAACATCGTTTTCCTTTACAGCACCTAAAACTAAGCATTCACTCATGAATTTGGCAATTTGTTTTTTAGGAAAATTAACTACTGCAACTATCTGTCGTTGTAGTAAGTCTTGTTTTTTATAAAGCGTTGTAATTTGAGCAGACGATTTTTTAATTCCTAATTCTCCGAAATCAATAGTTAATTTATAAGCTGGCTGTCGAGCTTCAGGAAAATCATGAACTTCAATAATAGTTCCTATGCGTAAATCCACTTTATTAAAATCCTCAAAAGATATTGTATTACTCATTTTTTAAAAATACAAATAATTACGAACTTTGAATAAAACTTTTGATTATGGCCATGACGCCCTCAAACATGCTTTTATTAGGAACAAAAGCACCCGATTTTTCTCTTACTGACACCATATCAGATACTGTTTTAAGTCTTAACAAGCTTAAAGGTGACAAAGGTACGGTTATCATGTTTATATGTAACCACTGCCCTTTTGTAATTCATGTAAATTCTGAGTTAGTAGATATGGCAAACGCTTACGCGGAAAAAGGGATTGGTTTTATTGCTATTTCAAGTAATGATGCTATTAATTACCCGCAAGACTCCCCTGAGAAAATGAAAATTCATGCGCATACTGAAAATTATCCTTTTCCTTACTTATATGATGAAACACAAGAGGTAGCTAAAGCTTATGATGCAGCCTGTACTCCTGATTTTTATATTTTTGATGATAATCTAAAACTTGTTTACAGAGGGCAATTGGATAATTCCAGACCAGATAACGGCCAGCCTCTTACAGGCAAAGATTTAAGACAGGCATTAGATTGTCTGATTGTAGGTGAAGAAAACACCAAAACCCAAAAACCGAGTATTGGTTGTAATATTAAATGGAAAACTTAGTCTAGTTTTAATTGCCAAATACCAACATTCTGCCATTCACCAAATTTCAACCCTACTTCTTTTAAGTTAGCAACTTGCTCGAATCCAAATTTCTCATGCAGTTTAATACTCGCCTCATTAGGGATTGTTAAAACACCAAGTACAGTATGTAAGTCCGTTTCTTTGAGTAATTTTATCAATTCAGCATATAATTTTGAGCCTATTTGTTTCCCATGTGCTGTATGCTTAACATAGACTGTAGACTCTGCAACGTAATTATAAGCTGCTCTTGGTCTAAACCTACTTCCGTAAGCATAGCCTAATATTTCATTGTTTTCCTCAAAGACAATAAAAGGGTAATCTGCAGTAATAATATTTAATTTATCTAAAAATGTTTTAAGTGACAAAGGCTCAATATCAAAATTGACCGTCGTATTTATAACATAATAATTATACATCTCAAGTAATTCTTGAGCATCATGTATATGCACTGGTCTTATCATTTAATGCCAACCTTTACGTTTCATCAAACTTTCAATATGCGCGTAGTGATGGTTACTGTGCCACGCATAATTACCAACACTATAACTCAGCGAAAACTCACTATTGGTTTCTGGATGAATAAAACATTTGTTTAAATTATCTTCTGATAGTGTTTTTAATAGATACACCAACTTAATATGAATAACTCTTAAGTGATTTAAAGACATGTCTATAGGTGCTAACTTAGAATCCATTAGTTCTGCCCAACGATCTTCATAATAAGCTTTAATAAGGGGTTTGTCTTCTGTTAACGCCCATTTAAAACGCGTATAACTATGGTGATGGCTATCTGAAACATGATGAACAACTTGCCTAATAGTCCAACCATCTGGTCGGTATTGAGTATCTAATTGCTGATTTGATAAATCTTTAACCAGATTCTCTAAACGGTTAGGGAAGTGCTCCAAAATAGAAATCCAGCTTTCAATATGTTGTTTAGAAATATTATTGGGACACTCAAATTGGCCGATAGGGTATTTTAATTTTTCTAACTCTTGCTCTGTCATAAGTAAATATAAAAAAAGCACCTTAATTAAGATGCTAAATTCATGTAAATCACTAAGAACTAGTAAAATTATTTCTTAAGCTTACTATCATATTTGTTTACAAATTCTTTCGCTCGATTATTTCTATTATCATAATTGAAAGCCATTTTATAATTATTATACGCTTGTAAACTATCGCCGGACAACAAATATGCTTCAGCTAAATTATCATAAACATTTGAGCTTTAAGGGTACAATGCGACATTGATTTTAAATATTCCCACAGCATCAGTATATTTCTTACCTCTAATGAAATTATATCCTAAACTATTAAAATACCCTTCTTCCAAAATAGTACTTGTAGAATCTTGTTTTTGTATGTTTAAATACCCCAAAAGTGCTTTATCATAATCTATAAGCTTTATATAAGCACTAGGGATTTTAAAAGAATCTTCAACTTTAATATAATCGTAAGAAATAATGTCTTTGTATTCATTTGGATTGAGTTACATCATTTGAATAAAACACAAAAAAAATCGCCTCATTATAAATGAGACGACTATTTCTAATATTTATTACTTTATTATAGTAACTAACTCTATTTCACATCCATCAACTCTACGTCAAATACAAGCGTAGCATCTGGTGGTATAACACCTCCAGCACCAGCACTGCCATATCCTAAATGACTTGGTATAACGAGTCTTGCTTTATCTCCAACTTTTAATAATTGAATACCTTCGTCCCATCCTGCAATAACCTGACCAACACCTAAAGGAAAATCAATAGGCGCGTTACGTTTGTATGAAGAATCAAAAACAGTTCCGTCTGATAATTGACCTTTGTAATGCACAGAAACCGTTTGTCCTTTTTCTGCTTTTACACCATTTCCTTTTTGAATGATTTGATAACGTAATCCACTTTCAGTTTTATCAAAACCTGTAGCTAATTTATCTAATTCTGCGTTTGCTGCGGCTTTAACTTCTGCTTCTCTTTTTTCTCTTGAACCTTCAAAAGTTCTGAAAGCCTCAACAGCATTGTATGCTTCAGCATCAGCCCCTGCACGAACAATTTCTAAACTTTCAATTTTATCGCCTTGTGCAATGGCATCAACAACCTCTTGACCGTATTCTACTTTTCCAAAAACGGTATGTTTATTATCTAACCAATCAGTTGCAATATGTGTTATATAAAACTGACTTCCATTTGTTCCTGGTCCTGCATTTGCCATAGCTAATACTCCTGGTCCGTCGTGTTTTAAATCTGGATGAAACTCATCATCAAATTTGTATCCTGGATTTCCAGATCCTGAACCTTGTGGGCAACCCCCTTGAACCATAAAATCTGGAATAACTCTATGGAATTTTAAACCATCATAATATGGTGTTCCTTGAGGTTTTACTGAATTTTCTAGGTTTCCTTCTGCTAAAGCTACAAAGTTACCTACTGTTCCAGGTGTTTTTTTGAATTCTAAAGCAACGAGAATTTCTCCTTTTGTTGTATTAAATTTTGCGTATAATCCGTCTTGCATTTTTCTAATTTTATTTGAAGATGCAAATATATGAAACATACATAACTAAAACTTAATACTTAAACAAAATCATAAAATGTATGCCGCATGTGTCATTGTACAATAATAAATACAATCACATGAAATGATTTACGATTATAATTTTGTGCATTCTAATTATAATTCTAGTTTTACAAAAATCATTTCTTTATGAAATTTAAGTTAAATAAAATCTTAAGCGCTTTTGGGAATACGCCTTCCTTAGAGCCAACTCATGATGATAATTATATTAAAGATATTATTAAATCTATTGATGAAGAGGCCTTTGCTGTTTCAGAACAAAATGTTCTATTTGCAAAAGTTTCAGAATTGGGAGGTTATTATTATGTAATAACTATAGTTGTAGGCCGGTTTAAAATTAAAACTAAAAATGGTGGCAATCTTAGTATTGAAGGCAAAAAATTTAATTTAATACTAAATTCTGATATGGATGAATTTGAATCCAACCATTCAAATGTATCAAATAGTTTTATTACAAGAATAGATTTTCAAATTGAAAAGGAAGACGTTTCTAAATTTGACAAAAAGAGTATTACATCTTTAAAGTTATCTGCCAAAAAACAAGAGGTTATCTTTACTACACTATAAGTTAATGGGTTTTTACGGCGTGGCGATCTGTGCTTAGTTAACGTCATTGCGAGAAGTTTTTACTAAATCGCAGTCTGTTTGAACTCCTCGTAATTACGTTTGAAAAACTTAATGGGATACTGAAACAAATTCAGCACAAGTAAGATTGTAACGAAAAACGCAACACTCCGGTAACCATGATACCGGCTGGCTAGCGCCCAAATTACAGCATAATTAGTTAGCTACTTCACTAATAAATTTTATTCGGTATAAGCGAAGTTCTTCGTCATCATAATCGCCATCAAACTCGTCAATTGCTGCGTCAATATCATCAGATTCAGATTCCATAAAGTATTCATGAATTTCCTCTTGTTGGTCTTCATCTAAAATATCATGCAGCCAATAGTCTATATTCAATTTAGTGCCTGAATACACAATAGCTTCCATTTCTTTTATAAAATCTCCCATAGACATCCCCTTCGAGGAAGCAATATCATCAAGTGGTAATTTTCTGTCTACATTTTGAATAATGTATAATTTATTAGCAGAATTAATGCCAGTTGATTTTACAACTAAATCGTCTGGACGAACAATATCATTTTCCTCAACATACTTTTCTATTAGTGCCACGAAATTTTTTCCATATTTCTTAGCTTTCCCTTCTCCTACACCATGAACATTACTTAATTCGGTTATGTTAATAGGATATTTTAATGCCATATCCTCCAAAGATGGGTCTTGAAAAATAACAAAAGGTGGTACACCTAGTTTTTTAGCACTGCTTTTACGTAGATCTTTCAGCATACTCATTAATACAGTGTCGGCAACTGCGCCCCTTCCTTTTTCAGCAGTAATTATGCTACCATCTTCTTGCTCGCCTTCAAATATGTGATCTTCGGTCATCATAAAAGAAACTGGTTTTTTTATAAAGGCGCTACCCTCATCTTGTAACTTGATAACGCCGTAAGTTTCAATGTCTTTTTTAAGAAAACCAGAAACCAATACTTGCCTTAACAGAGCCATCCAATATTTATTGTCTTTGTGTTTTCCATCCCCAAAAAAGGGTTGTTCGTTCGTTTTATGAGAATTAATCAAGGCATTCTCTTTACCAATTATGACATTTACCAAATCCTTAGACTTGTATTTTTCGTTGGTTTTATCTATCGTTTCAAGAAGTATTTTAACATCGCTTTTGGCTTCAACTTTCTTTTTTGGATACCTAATATTATCATCCATATCGCCACCTTCGCCAGTTTCAGTATCGAACTCTTCACCAAAATAATGAAGAATAAATTTTCTTCTAGAGATAGACGTTTCTGCGAAAGCAACAACCTCTTGCAATAAGGCCTGCCCTATTTCCTGTTCTGCAACAGGTTTACCAGACATAAACTTTTCTAATTTCTCAATGTCTTTATAGGCATAATACGCCAAACAATGGCCTTCGCCTCCATCACGCCCTGCTCTGCCGGTTTCTTGGTAATAACTTTCTATACTTTTAGGAATATCATGATGAATTACAAAACGTACATCGGGTTTATCAATTCCCATACCAAATGCTATAGTAGCTACTACCACATCTACATCTTCCATCAAGAATTTATCTTGATGACTTGAGCGTGTTTTGGCATCTAACCCAGCATGATAAGGCACTGCATTTATGCCGTTTACCTGAAGTACTTGTGCTAACTCTGTAACTCGTTTTCTACTCAAACAATAAACAATACCAGATTTCCCATCATTCTGCTTTATAAAACGAATGATATCAACATCTACATTTGTAGTTTTTGGACGTACTTCATAATATAAATTAGGTCTGTTAAAAGATGCTTTAAATGTTTTAGCATCTCCAATACCCAAATTCTTAATAATATCTTCTTGAACTTTAGGTGTTGCTGTAGCAGTTAAACCAATAATTGGAATGTTATCACCTATACGTTTTATAATATGACGTAAGTTTCTGTATTCTGGTCTAAAATCATGTCCCCATTCGCTTATACAATGCGCCTCATCAATGGCCATAAAGGATACCTTTACAGACCTTAAGAATTCAACATTCTCTTCTTTAGTTAATGATTCTGGAGCTACATAAAGTAATTTTGTAATGCCGTTAACGATATCCTCTTTAACCTGTTTTATTTCTGTTTTGTTTAATGAAGAGTTTAAGACATGCGCAACACCATGCTCCTTAGAAATACCTCTTATGGCATCTACTTGATTTTTCATCAAAGCAATTAAAGGAGAAACTACAATAGCTGTTCCTTCTTGCATAAGTGCAGGTAATTGATAACATAACGATTTACCTCCGCCTGTTGGCATTATTACGAACGTGTGTCTTCCTAATAATAAACTTTCTACGACACTTTCTTGAAGTCCTTTGAATTTACCAAATCCAAAATATTTTTTTAGCGAAGCATGCAAGTCGCTTTTTGTTATTGACATGAATTGTATAAAATTATTGTTTGATTAAATCTCTAGACATGCAAAAATTTTGTTTGATTAATTTCGTTTAGCATTTAGAGAACCCTCATATTTTTTTTCGTTAGTTTTGTAACGAATTTTCAAATTACAACAAAATTCAATTTGATTAACACTAAAGATAACAAAATCTTTAAATATCAACTCAAAAAAACAAACTTTGAAAGACAAAAAATCCATTATTGACATTGCGAAGCATACTATCGAAATGGAAGGTCAAGCCATTTTAAACTTGTCTAGCTTGATAACAGATGATTTTGCAGATGCTACACAACTCATTTACAACTCTAAAGGACGAGTTATTATAACAGGTATTGGAAAAAGCGCCATTATTGCTAACAAAATTGTAGCGACACTAAATTCTACTGGAACACCTGCTATTTTTATGCACGCGGCAGATGCTATTCATGGTGATTTAGGTTTAATTCTTGAAGATGATGTGGTCATTTGTATTTCTAAAAGTGGAAACACACCAGAAATTAAGGTACTTGTTCCTCTTATAAAAAGTGCAAAAAATAAAATGATTGCCATTACTGGTAATACAGAATCTTTTTTAGGACTGCATGCCGATTTTGTTTTAAATGCCTATGTTGAAAAAGAAGCTTGTCCAAATAACCTAGCGCCTACTACAAGCACCACTGCCCAACTTGTTATTGGTGATGCACTTGCTGTATGTTTGTTAGAATTACGTGGTTTTTCTAGCAACGATTTTGCTAAATACCATCCAGGTGGAGCTTTAGGGAAGAAATTATATTTGCGTGTTCTAGATATTTCCTCGGTAAACGAAAAACCAAAAGTGTTGGCAAACACCAGTATTAAAGATGTGATTATCGAAATTACTGAGAAAATGTTAGGTGTTACTGCGGTTATTGAACAGGATAAAATTATTGGTATTATTACAGATGGTGATTTACGTAGAATGTTAAGTCAAGTTGATGATTTTTCTGGATTAACCGCAAAAGATATAATGAGTGCCAACCCAAAACGTATTGAAACTGAAGCTATGGCTATTGATGCATTGGAGGTTATGGAAACTAATGAGATATCACAGCTGCTAGTTGAAGAAAATGGCACATATGCAGGGGTGGTGCATTTACACGATTTAATAAAAGAAGGCATTATATAATGGCAAAAAAAGAAATTAATGAGATGTCTTTTTTAGATCATCTTGAAGATTTACGCTGGCATTTGATTAGAATCATAACGGCTGTTGTTATCGTAGGCACATTTGCCTTTATTTTTAGCCGATTTGTTTTTGACGAAATAATTTTCGCACCACTAGACATGGGTTTTCCAACTTATGATATGTTATGTCGAACCGCAAATTTTATTGGCTTAAACACGACATTCTGTGCTGAAGAAATGCCAATGATATTACAAAACAGAACTATGGCAGGACAGTTTTCTGCTGATATTTGGACAGCCATTTTAGGTGGATTTATTATTTCCTTTCCATACGTCATCTATCAACTATGGAAGTTTATTAGTCCTGGTTTACATGGTAATGAGCGTAAACATTCGCGTGGTTTTATTATTATTTCATCGCTTTTATTTTTCATAGGTGTACTATTCGGATATTATATAGTAACGCCCCTGTCTTTAAACTTTTTAGCTAATTATAGCATTTCTACAAAAGTGGACAATCAAATAGATATAAGTTCTTATATAGCGTTGGTAAGATCTTCTGCTTTGGCTTCAGGGTTAATTTTTGAGTTACCAATTATTATTTATTTTTTAACTAAAATAGGATTGGTAACGCCACAAATATTAAGAAAATATAGAAAATATGCTTTGGTAGTTGTGCTCATTCTATCAGCCATTATTACACCACCAGATATTGCAAGTCAAGTCATAGTAGCCATCCCAATTTTAATATTATACCAAGTAAGTATCTATATTTCTAAAGTTGTCATTAAAAACCAAAAAAGAAAAGAAAAAGAACAACATGTCTGATATTGTTAAAGAATTCAACGACTATCGTGCTAAAATGAATAATAACATTTTAGCTGATAACAATAAGGTGATTAAACGTATTTTTAATTTAGATACTAACGCTTTTTCGGAAGGCGCCTTAGATGTTAAAACAAAAGAACTTTTAGGATTAGTCGCATCAACCGTTTTAAGATGTGATGATTGTGTTAAATACCATTTAGAATCAAGTTATAAGGTTGGATTAAAAAAAGAAGAAGTTGTTGAAGCTTTAAGCATTGCTACTTTAGTTGGCGGCACTATTGTTATTCCGCATTTACGTCGTGCCTACGAATTTTGGGATGCTTTAGAATCTCAAGAGTAAACATAAATTAAAAATTCTGCTATAATAGTGTATATGATTTTACTATTTTTAGCGTTCAGTATATAAAATTATGATTTTAAGAGCCGAAAATTTAATGAAGTCCTATAGCGGACGAAAAGTAGTAAAGGATGTTTCTCTTGAAGTAAATCAGGGTGAAATTGTTGGACTTTTAGGACCTAATGGTGCCGGAAAAACAACGTCTTTCTATATGATTGTAGGTTTAATAAAGCCTAACGGCGGTCATATTTATTTAGATAATACCGAAATCACAAAATACCCGATGTACAAACGTGCGCAAAATGGTATTGGATATTTAGCTCAAGAAGCTTCGGTATTTAGAAAATTAAGTATAGAAGATAATATTTTGAGTGTACTTCAACTTACTAAATTGAGTAAGAAGGAGCAGATAGACAAAATGGAATCCTTAATTGAAGAATTTGGTTTAGGTCATATTCGAAAAAGCCGTGGGGATTTATTATCTGGTGGTGAACGTCGTCGTACTGAAATTGCTCGTGCTTTAGCTACCGACCCTAGTTTTATACTTTTAGATGAACCTTTTGCAGGTGTAGATCCAGTTGCTGTTGAAGATATTCAGCGCATAGTAGCGCAACTTACCAAAAAGAATATTGGTATTCTTATTACTGATCATAATGTACAAGAAACACTAGCTATTACTGACAGAACTTACTTAATGTTCGAAGGAGGTATTTTAAAACATGGTACTCCTGAAGAATTAGCTAATGATGAAATGGTACGTAAAGTGTATTTAGGACAAAACTTTGAACTTCGTAAAAAGAAGATTCGCGATTAGACACTAAGCGTCATTTGATTATTTTATTATTGTTTTTGGTTTGTCATTCCTAAAAAGTTAGGATCCACTTTTAAAAACAGGTTTCACTTCTTTTCCTACTGTTTCTTCTTCAATAACTTAGTCTTAATAAAAATAAAGGCTTTTACTAGAAAAAATGCCAGAGACCCAACAATTAAACCTACAACAAAATCTTTAATAAAACTTGGGAGTATTTCTAAAAAATGATGCAAAAAATCTATGTTATGAACAAAAATGCCTCCTGCAACCATCAATAATGCTATCGTACCAATAACAGACAAACTTTTTATAACCCATGGTAAGGTTTTTATCAAGAGATTTCCAACGATATTCGATATGCTTTTTTTATTATCACTTAAACCAACTAATTTCAAACCAAAATCATCCATTCTAACAATAAGAGCTACAATACCGTAGACTCCAATTGTAGCTATAACGGCCACCACAGAAACAACTAAAATTTGAAACAAAATGGGTTTACCAATCACTGTTCCAAGCGCAATGATTACTATTTCTACAGACAGTATAAAATCAGTAAAAATTGCTGATTTAACCTTCATTTTTTCAGTTAAACGCATATCTTCATCAGATAAAATAACATCCTCCTCAGAATGGTCTATTTCAAAGCCTTCATCTTTATGTGGAAAGAAAAAATGATACACTTTTTCAAATCCTTCAAAGGCTAAATAAACACCTCCTAAAATTAAAGATAAAGTAACTCCCCATGGCGCAAAAGCGCTGAGCAAAAAAGCAACTGGTAAAATAATTAATTTATTAAGCGCAGATCCTTTGCTTATTGCCCATAAAACTGGAAGTTCCCTTGAGGCTAAAAAACCCGTAGCTTTTTCTGCATTTACAGCTAAATCATCACCTAAAATACCTGCTGTTTTTTTGGTGGAAATTTTACTCATCACGACCACGTCGTCCATTAAGCTGGCTATATCGTCTAAAAGCGCAAAAAAACCTGAAGCCATTATATTTATTTTGAAGTTAAATTATCTAAAACAGACATGCTAATATAAAGTAATATGATAATTGGAATGGCAGCGAACTTTAATACGATAAGTAACACCAAACATAAAATGATAAAAATGTAACGGGTTGCATTCCCTTTAAAACTATAATTTTTAAATTTTAATGCGAATAATTTAATCCCTGAATTCAGCAGATAACAACTTAAAAACGTCAACCCAATTAAAAACCATTTATTAAGAATGATGGTGTTTATAGCATCGTTATTCTGAAATTCGATAATTAAGGGTAATGATATAATTAGCAACGTATTTGCTGGTGTTGGCAACCCTTTAAAATAGGTTTGTTGGTCTTCGTCTAAATTGAACTTTGCTAACCTGTAAGCTGAGGCTAAAGTAATTAACAATCCTAAAAGCGGGAGTGTTGGCAAATTAAATTCTATTCCGCTTGAGTTTGACGCCCAACTAGTCACTGATACCATTTCTGACTCAAGGGTTAATGCCAATAACTTATACATGATAATTCCTGGGACTAACCCGCTAGTAACCACATCTGCCAACGAATCTAATTGCAATCCTAATTCACTTTGGACCTTTAGTTTTCTAGCTGCAAAACCATCAAAGAAATCAAAAAATATGCCTAAAAACACAAATAAAGCTGCCGTAACAAAATTGCTATTAACAGCAAGAATCACAGCAATACTTCCGCACAATAGATTTAAAAGTGTCAGTGCATTGGGTACGTATTTTTTCATATCGATTTGTTTTGATTTTGTAAAAATAACAAACAATTTCAGTCTAAAGCAATATCTATTATATTTTGAAGTTTTAAAGAATATAAATTATGTGCATCTTTGTAAAAAAATTGCGATTGAGAGTTTACATCACCACATTATTTTGTGTCGTATCTGCTTCTTTATTTAGTCAAACTGTTAGGAAATATTCTAATGAGTTTATGAATATTGGTGTGGACGCTGCTGCATTGGGCATGAGTAGTGCCGTAACATCTCACTCTTCCGATGTGAACTCTGGATATTGGAATCCTGCTGGACTATTAAAGCTTGAAGACAATCAACTTGCTTTAATGCACTCTAGTTATTTTGCAAACATTGCAAACTACGATTATGCTGCTTTTGGAATGCCTCTAGATGATAAAAGTGCCGTTGGAATATCTTTAATTCGTTTTGCTGTTGATGATATTTTAAACACCACACAACTTATTGATGCTGAAGGCAACATAAATTACGATAGAATCAGCTTGTTTTCTACTGCCGATTATGGATTAACCTTTTCTTATGCACGGCAATTACCTGTTCAAGGTTTAAACTATGGTGTGAATGCTAAAGTTGTTAGAAGAATAATTGGTGATTTTGCTTCCTCATGGGGTTTTGGTTTAGATGTTGGCGTTCAGTTTGAAACTAACAACAATTGGAAGTTTGGAATCATGGCCAGAGACATTACAACCACTTTTAACGCATGGGCTATTGATGAAGATGAATTTGCTACCATTAGTGATGCTGTTGAAGGTCAAAATCAAGAACTGCCTGAAAGTACTGAAATTACCATCCCAAAATTACAAATTGGGATTTCTAAATTAGTTGATTTTAACTTTGATTATACACTTTTGACATCGGTTAACTTAAATGTTCGTTTTGAAGAAAATAACGATGTCATTTCAACATCTTTTGCTAGTATAAATCCTGCTTTAGGTTTTGAATTTGGTTATATCGATATGGTTTATTTACGTGCTGGCATGGGTAATTTTCAAAATGAAACACAATTTGACAATAGTGAACAACTTAGTTTTCAACCAAGTTTTGGTTTAGGATTTAAATATAACGGTATTCAAATCGATTACGCCTTTACTGATATTGGAGACCAAAGTGTAGCACTTTATTCCAACGTATTTTCTCTAAAACTTGATTTTAGTATCTTTAGGTAATCTTAATTACATGCAAAAAACATTACTCCTCTTAGGTCTCTTTTTATTTATTAAAGTATCTCATGCTCAGCAAATCAGGTTGTCTGAACAAGCCGAAATTAGTGTACTCACTGTAGGGCCTGGAACCACTTTAAATGATGCTTTTGGGCATAGTGCATTTAGAATTAAAGACCCTTCAATTCGTATTGATGTTACTTATGGTTATGGTGAATACGATTTTGATGCTCCTAATTTCTATTTAAAATTTGCACAAGGAAAACTTAATTATTTAATAAGTAAAATTGATTTTAAAATTTTTTATTATGCTTATTCCCAACGTTTTAACAGAACAATAAAAGAGCAAGTTTTAAATCTTTCTCAAACGGAAAAACAAAAGCTTTATGAATACTTAATCAATAATTATAAACCAGAAAATAGGCCTTATTTATATGAGTTTTTTTATGATAATTGCGCAACAAAAATCAAAGATGTAATAAATATAGCTTCAAACAATACGATTACATTTCACAATCCGAAAGATTTTGAAGTCGCCACGTTTAGAACATTAATTCATAACAACTTAAATAAAAATTCTTGGGGAAGTTTGGGTATCGATTTAGCTCTTGGTTCTGTCATTGATAAAAAAGCAACTCCAGAAGACCATATGTTTTTACCAGAAAACATTTACAGCTTCTTTGAAAATGCTACCATTAAAAATACCAATGAGCCATTGGTTAAAGAAAGCCGTATTTTATATTCTAAAAAGCCCTCTCATCAAGCTAGTCAATTTTTAACAAGCCCACTTTTTATTTTAGGAATTATTGGTTTATTAATCATTTATATTACTTCTAACGATTATAATAAAGAAAAAAGAACTAAATGGCTAGATGTTGCACTTTTTATAGTAACAGGATTACTAGGTATCATGATATTATTGTTATGGTTTGCTACCGATCATAAAGGCACACACCAAAATTACAATCTGCTATGGGCTTTTGCACTCAACATACTTTTTATTGGTCAACTTCTAAGAAAAAAAGCAAGTGGTTGGTTTATAAAGTATATTAAATTTTTAATTATTCTACTTTGTCTTTTAACTTTACACTGGAGTATTGGTGTTCAAGTTTTTGCCATTGGATTAATACCCTTGCTAATCGCTTTATTTATTAGATATGTTTTCTTAATAAAACATTACAATAAGCTTTAGGCTACATCAATTACTGACCTCTGAAGAAAATAACGGTACTCATCGTTTTTATCAAAATATTAATGTCCAGAAAGAAGCCTCTGTGCTTAATATAATATAAATCATATTGCAGTTTAAGCAAACTATCATCAACGGAAGAAGCATATCTTGTTTTTACCTGTGCCCACCCTGTAAGACCTGGTTTTACAATATGTCTGGTTTCGTAAAAAGGCAACATCTGCGATAATTCTTTAACAAAAAAAGGGCGCTCCGGTCTTGGACCGATAAAGCTCATGTCGCTTTTTAAGATATTTATAAATTGAGGTATTTCGTCTAACCTTGAATGTCTTAAAAATTTACCGAAAGGCGTTACTCTAACATCTCCCTTTTTCGCCCACATTGCCCCTGATCTTTCCGCATTTTCTTTCATGGTACGGAATTTAATGATTTTAAAAATTTTTCCGTTTTTCCCTATTCTATCTTGAGTGTAAAAAAGAGGTCCACGGTTAGCGATAGAATTACCTAATAAGATAATTGGCAGGAATACTAAACCTATTAAAATACCTATTAGTGAAAGTAAAACATCAAAAAGGCCGTTAAAAAATAAGTATAGTTTATTTTGATTATTTCTACTAAATGGAAAGTATTTATAGAAATCTTTACCAACAAACTGTACAGGAATACGTTGCATTAAATCTTCATAAACCTGAGTGTATTCGTTAATTGGAAAGCCTTCTTCTAATAATTTTATGAGTGTGAAATAAATTTCTGAAGTAATATTTTCAGAGCTATAACTAGCCACAACAATTTCAGATAAATTTTCTTTTTTAATAACTTCTCTAATCTCCTTAGGACCGTATTCCTTTATAGTATTAAACTTTACCGAAGCCGTTTTATCTACTTCGCAATTGATAAAACCAACTATTTTATAATTAGGATCTGAATCTTTAAAAGCCTCAAAAATGACTTCTATATTAGATGTTTCGCCAATAATTAAAACTTTTTTATAAAATCTTGGAGATACAATAAAAGTTATATACGCTGTACGCCATAAAAACAAAGCAATTAGAATTGCAAAATAAAAGAATAGTATTTGGAATCTATTATCTGGTAAAGCCGGTGTAAAAAATGGTGTTAGAAGGTAAAATAAAACTGTAGTAGAACCTGTAAAAACGATACCTGTTGCAATCTTTTCAATTTTACTGGACTTTTGTAAATCATATAATTCAAAAACGGTTCCAAAAATGGAAACGTATAAAATGAGAACTAACACCCAAGTCCATTTTACTTTTGTTATGGTGAAATAATCAAAATCAAACCAATTGCTAACAATATAAAGCACTAAGAGTATAGAAAGTACATCAAAAATACGCAAGAGTACTTTACGCTCAGAAATATTGAAATGAATACCGCTATTAGACATTTTCAGGGGATAAATTGAGAGAGTATAAATATAGGAAGTAAAATCTATTAAGCGTGAATTATTTTAAGACATTAATCCACTGTTTTTTAACAACTTCCCAATCCAAGTTTTCTACATAATCCCGGGCCTCTGCCATTATTTTATGGGTTTTACTTGGCGAATCAATAATGCCCTCTATAGATTCAACAAATGAAACTACCGAATGAGGCTCCACTAAGAATCCGGTTTTATCTTGCTCTATTAAAAAAGGCAACCCTCCAACATTGGTTGACACCACTGGCAACCCTAATGCCATAGCTTCAATGACACTAACGGGCATATTATCAATATTTGTAGTATTTATAAAAATATTATAGTCTTCTGAAAGCTTAATCCACTCCGGTTTTGATAATTTCCCTGTAAAAGTAACCTCAAGACCTAATTGATATGCGTATTTTTTAGCTTCGAGTAAACTACCGTCACTATCTGGACCTGCCATACAAAGCTCGGCATCCATATTTTTATTCTTCAATGCGTGCAGGACATCAATAGCTAATAATGGGTTATAAATTTTCGAAAATGAACGTACCCAAAGTAATCTTATATTATCAAAAGTTCTTTTCTTGAAAGGATAATTTTTAAGTTTTATGGAATTAGGAATACAGGTTATATTACTAAATCCGAATCTTTCAAAACTAGCTTGAGTATATTTCGAAGGAGCAACATTTACAAAAGCATTTTTAAATATCGCTTTTGTTAATTTCGGAGATTGCTTTAGTCTGTTAGGCAAGTCTCCTCCGTGTAAAATTGGAATATATTTTAATTTAAGTAATCTACACAACTGACTTACAAAATAAGCGAAATAGAAATTAAATGTGCTGTATGTGTCAATCAAAACATAGTCCGCTTGCTTTCTGTAATTAATCACATGAAACAACATATCAAACAAACGTAAAAACTTGTTGTTCTTTTTTGAGGCTGTAAAAACGTTAAACCCTTCCTGTCTTAATAATTGACTTAAAGAATCTATAGTTGTTACTGTTTTACCGTTTTGTGATAATTGGTTTCCTATGTAGATTATTTTTTTCACTGAATATATTTAAAACATCACCAAACTATATTTGTTTAACAAGTTTAGCTTTTTTAATGATCGGTTTTCTTTTATTTCTATATTGAACATCCAACATGCATAAACCATATATAAATGCAGGAGCTGCTATACGCATTGATGAATGATTTATGGTTAAGAACCAGAAAATATAGCAAGAAAAAAAGAAAATATTTGATCTGTTTTTCATCCGATAAACTAATGGAGTAATTATTAGAATTAACATGGCTAAAACTCCAAATAAACCATGTTCAGACAAAATTCGACTGACTTCATTATGTGAAGCAGCGTAAATACCTTCACTAGCTAGCCTAAGTTCTTTTATTTTCCCAACTCCAACACCTAAAACTGGGTTTTTTAAAAATTCACCTATTTCAAAAGAAACTAAATCTGATCTTCCTGTAGATAAATCAGCTTTCTCTCTTCCTAAGGCATCTTGATTGGCATATCTTTTATCAATTAAGCCAGTTGTTTGAATAGATGAAAACAACCAAATCAATAACCCAATACCTGCGAAGAGAAAAAACATTCTACTAATTCTAAATTTAGCTTTGGTATTCACTTTATTAAAATAAAAATAAAGGAAAGCTACTATCATAATTAAAGCTGTTATAATACCGCCACGACTAAATGTTACAATACCTCTAAAACTCATTACAGCAATTAGAAAAGCATTTAATAATTTAAGCATTAATGACGACGACATCATAAAAAATCTAACACTAAACACAAACATGCCTATCCCTAATACTGTAGACACTTGATTTGGACCAAAACCGCCTGAAGCCGCAAAATTTGATCCAGTACCTGTTATTGTATCCCTAATGACAGGAGTAAAGAAAAATAAATAAGTAACTGTAGACACCAATGGTAAGGCCATTGAAAACAAAATTTTATGAATATTTTGATAACTAATTTTACGCTTATAACAGAAAACGGCAACTATTCCTAAACACACTGGGCCACTTAAATTAAAAGCTATGGCTGTTCTAATATTAGTTTGCTCAGACATATTAAACCCTGCTATTAATATACCTGGAATAAGTAAAAAGATATAGAAGATGTAAGAAATTGGTTGTTTATTATGTGGCACTTTAAAAATACCTATTAAACAAAAAAGAATAACTAGATATTTAGAAGCTTCATATAAAAAGTTTCCATTTGTCATTCTTAAAAAAACCTCTGCCCCTACAACGTAACTACACCCTATTAAAACTTTTAATGCGCGTTGGGATGGCTTTGCTTCAAAAATCGCATGTGTATAAAAAACAAATATTCCTATAAAGTAAACTTTAGATAAAACTGGTAAGACAAAAATTGCAAAACCAATTAAAACATGTAACCCAATTATCTTTATATATTTTATATTTTTCAATGCTAATTAATACTGTTGGTATAGATTTTATTAATAGTTTGTAATTGGGCGTTCATTGAATAATTCTCTAGAATATGTTTATTAAATCTACTTGCATGTGTTATTCTTAATTCCCTATTTTCTAGATAGATTCTTAAAGCTCGACCTAATTGATTGGCATTACAAGGTTCAATTAATAAACCATTGTTTTCGTTTGAAATAACGGTTTCACATTCTCCCACTTTTGTTGCTATAACCGCTAAATTGGATAATCCATATTCTAATAAAGCGATAGGTAATCCTTCTGACTTTGAGGACAACACACCGATTTCACATTGCTTTAAAAAATAAGCAACATCCGGTTTACTATCATATAAAAAAACAGATTTCTCCAAATGTAATTCTTCTATTTTAGATTTAACCTCTTTAGAATATTTATCATTAAAATCCTTTCCAACACAATGCAATGTCCATTCTGGGAATAAGTCAACAGTACTTTTAAAGGCATTAATTAATGTAAAATGATCTTTTTGTGATCTTAAATTTGCTAAGCATATTATTCGTTTTCCTAAAATACCTTCCAAAGACGTTATTTTAGTGTCTTCGTTTAAAACAGCAACATTTGGTAAATATGTAATATTCTTGATTTTCAGGTTTTCATGTGCCCAAACCTCTAAAGATTTATTTACACTAAAAATATGCGAAAAATACCTTGAACAAAACTTTAAAATTCTAAACTTTCTTTTTTCCAAAAATGCACTGTTGCCATAATGATCATGCCAAATAATAGAGATATTATAGTTTAAAAATTTCACAATAGTTGCCAAAAAAAAAGAAGATGAATGGGCATGAATAATTTGTATATCATTTGCTTTTACAAAATGACTAAGCCGCTTTATAGCTCCTACGTCAAAAACATTACGTTTATCTAAAAACAAATATTCTACATCATTAAATAAACTTTCTTTTAGAGGGCCTTCTTTTCTTGTTGTACATAAAAACGTTCTTTCTTTATTTAATGATAAAGCATTCGCTAAATTCACTGCAACACGCTCGGTGCCACCTCCTTCTAAAGAATCAATAAGTTGAAGAACTTTCATTTAGAGTTTTATTAATTTAGTTATTTTGGATTCAAAAAAGTCTAAAGTATAATTTTGAGACCAATCAGCGGCCTTCTTACTCATCATTTTTAAATTCTCTTGAGCTACTAATTGTATATTAATTACATGTAAAGCATCTTCCAAATTTGACTTAATTATAATGCCACGTTTTCCATAATCTAACATAAAAGCCACGCATGATACACTCGTTGCAATTGGAATAACCCCAAAAAACATAGCTTCTGCTATTGCTTTTGGCCAACCTTCAGATTTTGATGCTAGAATTAAAAAATGAGCTTCTTTCAAAACATCTTTAATTACCTCATTTTTCTGATTTCCAAATAGTTTCACTTTAGATCCTAAATTATTTTTCTTTACGTAAGTTTCTAAATCTGTCTTCAAAACGCCATCTCCATATAAATCTATTACAACATCATAACCCAGCGTATTCAACTTCTCAATAATTTGAATAGCAAACAAAGGACGTTTTCCTTCAACTAAGCTTCCAACAAAAACAAACTTTAGGCTAGCGGAATAATTTCTGGTTTTTGGGATTTGACGATCTTCATGGTTATAAGTAGCAGTAAAAAAAGATTTTATGTTTTTAGTTTGATTTTTCCAATTACCATAAACTAAAACTGTTATATTTTTAGTAAAAAAAGTATTTGATAATAACCATTTTTGAAATTTATAAGTTAACGGTTGTTTTGCTCTTGGATCCCAATTACCTGCATATTTAGCTGTTTTTATTTTTTTTGGAAAACATATTTGTACCAAGCATCCTATTAGACCAATGTTTCCTGGACAACGTAAATGTATGTGATCTGCTTTTTTGCAAGCTTTAAAAATTACACTACATATAAAAGGTAGTTTAAAAAGGGATGATAATATTTTTTTTGTGTTGGTAAATTCTATTGAAGGGATTTCATTAAAATTTAAAGTCTTATGTTCATAATCTAAGTCTATATCATTTTTAATTTCTGATGTTTTTGGAGCTACAATACTAACCTCATCAACATGTTTTAACCAAATATTCATTTCTTTAACATAAGGTGCATAGGCAGATACACTTCCGTCTGTTAATTTATGTTGAACATGTGTTAGTATTAAAAATTTCATTTAGTCTTATACAAATAACCCTAATTTAATAGAGTTTTTACAATATATTTTGCTTGTGCCTGAGGCGTACAATATTTTGAAAAATATGTCTTTCCGTTTGTGGCCATATTTCTATGATAATTTGGGTTACCCAGAACTTTATCAAATACCTTTTTATAGTCGCTTATATGCTCTATTGTACAAACTTCTTCTTCATGATTTAAAGGAACAGGTAGTTCTATTTTAAATGGAAAAGATAACACAAATAAACTTTGATTTAGATATTCTGCAAGTCTCCAACTTACCGCACCCCAAACAGCAGCATTATTTAAAGCTATTTTTGATTGTTTGCTTAGTTTAGAAAAAACTTTTGGTGGATATTTTGTTTGATTTAACTCTGCTTGAAAATCAAAATTGTTACCATCAGATCTTGGTATAAAACCGCCTTCAAAAACTAAGCGATCATCTGTCTTGCAATAGCGTATAAATTCTGCACGTATATTATTTGTTTCAACTTCATCTTTCCAAATACTCGAGGAGAAAAAAATATAGTTCTCTTTCTCAGTTTTCAAATTATAGTTCTTGTATAATGGCCTTCTTAATAAAATATAAATCTCTCTAGCTAATGACTTAATTTTAAAATATTTAATTAATCTAAAATTGAATAACCTTAAATACAACGGTAATATATTGATTGGATAATGTGGAAATAGTGGTTTTACATTTTCTTGGTTAAAAGATGGGTTATCAATAAGTTTATTTGTGACAAAATATGAATCTGAAAGATCATACAAATTTTGATCAAAATACACTGGATCATCATTATTAATAACACCTAATTTATCTTTTAGTCTGAAAATTAATGTTGGTTTGTTATTATATTTTAAAAATGCTTTATCCATTTTAAATTTAACATTAAACTCCTCATTGAGTCCGTACAAATAATATGAAGAATAAAAATTAGGTATGTTTAATATGTAAATGGTATCCATTAATTAATTTTTGGGCTGTTAAATATAATAGAAAACCAACCAAATATTCGACCTAAGCTTTCACTTAATATTTCTTTTTTTTGTTTACTATTAAAGATGTTACTAAAACGAATTATGGTTAGCAAAAAAGCTGTGGCGTGCCATTTAAGTTTTGTTTTAAATATTGGTTTAGGATATTTAACGCGCCATACATACCAGCCATTTCTAACTACCATTTTACCGTACTTAAATTTATTTGGCCGCCCAGAAGCATCATGATGATGAGATAACTGTGCGCTAGTATTAACATATAAGGCACCTAATTTTGCTATTCTAAGTGAAAAATCTGCATCTTCATAAAGTCCGTAACCTTCAAAATAAGTTGAAAACACTATTTTTTTAAATACTTCTTTTTTGTAGCTGGAAACACCCCCCATAATTTGTTCTACTTTATATGTTTTACCAGAAGGTGGTAAAAACCCAATTGACCTGCCATGGGCAAATGTTGGCAAAAAACCTGGTGGCGTATCAGGCTGTAAGCCGAATTTTCGTCTAAGTTTAAATCTAGATGGTTCTTTACGCTCCCATCCATCAAAATAAAATTTATCACCAGTTTTTATATCTGAAATCTTTTTCCATTCTACTTCATTTGTAATATACCCTCCAACGGATAAAGCATCTGTATGTATGCTATAGCTCTGTATTAAATTTTTAAAATAATCCGGGGTTAAAATAATATCATCATCTAAAAAACAAATAATTTCTGATTCCTTTGAGACTAAACTAATTCCATAATTACGCTGCTTCGTAAGCCCTCTTTGATTTTCTTTAACTTTAAAATATTTTAATTTATCAAACTTATTTTTTTTTAATAACAATTGTGTCTTATTATCAGTTGACCCATCAATAATTAATATTTCATTCGGATACCTAGTTTGCCTTTTTACCGAATTCAATAATTTCAGCAAAGGCTTATCTCTCATATAAGTACATATAATTAAGGAAAAATTCATAACTATAAAGGTTTATTTAAACGATTAGCCCATGTTTCACTCACTAGCCATTGTTTTTTAAATCTTGAAAAATATTTAAATGGATTTTTTATTTTTTGCTGCTTGTAAAACTTTAAAAACAAAGTCGTTCTATACCCTAATAATTGGCAATTTGTAGAATTTAACTTTCTATTCAGCATAATAGTTGGAGAAGGTTTTGGTTGTAAATTGTCTTTTTCCCATGGATGCACAAACTTGGTTCTAAATCCCCCAATTGGTGCTTTTAAATGTATTATTTCTGGATAGGGCAGATAAATAATATCTGTTCCGTTATTTCTTAATTGCATACCAAAATCAACATCTTCTCCATAACCAAATTCATACCTCATATCAAACTTTATGTCCTTAAGTTTTTTAGTTTCAACAACACTACAACCTGAACCAAAAGCAGTCCATTGTATAGGTTTATCAAATTTTTTAATATCGTTTTTTCCCAAACAACTCAAAGTTACCGCTTGTAATTTATAACTTTTCATCGTTTGTAATGTCGAAGCAATAAAGTCTGATGATACATTAATATCATCGTCAGCAAAAAAAACGTAATCTGAAGCTATCAAACTTAGCCCAATATTTCTGGCATTGCAAGCACCAGTTTTATATATAAATTTATGAATGATTTTAAATGGCCATGTTTCTTTTGAAATAAAATCTAAATCAGAAATACTGTTTTTATTTTCATTTTGTTCAACAATGATAACTTGATTAGGCAAATGCTTTTGATTCGCTAAATCCTTCATAAAATTATAAATATGTTTTTTCCTGCCCAAAGTTGGCACTATAATATCGATGGTTGAATTTCTATAAGTGGATTCCGTTGATAGGAGTTCAAAATCAAACTCTAATGCGGGGTTTGTTTTTCTTAAAAAAATAGTTCTTAAAAAAGATGTAAAAGGAAATTTATGTTCATTGATTATAAAATTAATAAGCAACAATAAACTCCAAACACTTCTGTAATGGAGTTTTACAAATTTGAAGAGTTCAAGTGTTGAGGCACTTTCTTTTTTGATAGAATTAAAAGTGCGTAATAATCTAGGTTCAGAATAACATAATAAACCTTTTGATATACCCAATTTAGCAATTGAGTTTAATGCAAAATTAAAAGTATCATTCTTATATATTTTAATATTAAATTTTAATAATTGAGACGCGTAAATAGCACCTACAAAACTACTAACTAGCCATGTAGGGTATTTTACTTTTTTATTTATTTTAAGAAATAGAGAGTCTTCAACATAACCAATTTGTTCTGGCAAATACTGATAAACTGAATATGAAAGCATCAAGTTATTCAGATAAAAAGCGCTCTTAATTTCTTCGAAATTTAAATTTGGTTGAAGGGTTTCATGGCACCAAATCAATATACGGTTTTGGTATTCACTTGCTATATTAAATAAAGCATTAATTGGGTTTTCATCGCTAATTTCCAATAACTCGTTTGATTCTAAATCAGTGATTTTTGTAACCTTCTCATCTTTATGTACCAGCAGAATCATCTGTTTATAATAGATTTATAAAAATCAAAGTTAATATCTACATTTTTTTCAATATCAAAAAGCGTTTCCACCTTTAATCTGGCAGCCTTACCTATTTGATTGCATAACGTATCATTATTTAGTAACTTAATTATTTGATCTGCATAATCATCAATTTTTGATGGATGTACTAAAAACCCATTAACGCCGTCATCTATTAATTCTTGCGCCCAACCAATACTGGTATTAACAACTGGTTTTTGCATCGCCATAGACTCAATGGTAACCATACCCAAAGTTTCAGCAAAAGATGGATATGTACAAACATGGGCCTTCTTGATGTGTTCTTTTATTGCTTCATAAGGGATTTTCCCTAAATAGTTTACTTGTTTTTTTGCTTTCGTTGAAAAAATTTGCTCCATCAACTTGTAAGTAGAACTTTCGCCTGTTTTAATATCAGAAGAGTCTCCTCCTATTAAAATTAATTGTGTATTAGGTTTTTTTACAAGAACTTTATTAAAGATTTGAGCTAATTCTAAAACGCCTTTTTTTCTAATAATAGTACCAATATATAAAATGGTATTTCTGTTATATCCATTTGGGTTTTCATTTACAAAATGCTCTAACTGCAAGCCATAATGTATGGTTTTAATTTTCTTTTTATTTAATCCAAATATCTTTTGCGTTTCTAAACCTGCATAAGTTGTTGGAGCAATGTAAGCTGAAGCCTTTTTTATGGCTAACTTTTCAAACATAAAATTTTTAAACTTTTGTTTCCGTCCATCTAATTTACAGAAATAAGCATCACTACCATGAAATCTAATAACTAATGGTACTTTAAACTTCATAAAAGCTGTAATTCCGGTCCAATCTGGCGCCTCTAATATATCAATAGCTTTTTCCTGAACCACATAACTTACATATTTCTGAACATGTTTTCTATAAAAATACCATGTAAAAAATTTATAAGTTTGTTTTTTTATAAGATGAATTTCAACACCTTCATCATAAACGATTTCTGACTCTCTTTGATGATATACAAAAACAGTAACATCTACTCCTTTTTTAACTAATGCTAAGGCTAAGTTTCTAATACTAGTAGCTATACCCGCAGCGAATTTAACCTTTGGATGTGGATACTCTGGTGTTATAAAACCTATTTTCACTTGTTTATTTTTATTGTTTTTCAATGGTCACATGTAACATCCAAAAATCATTCCTACGTCTAAATAAATTTTTAATCACGGATGTTTCATTTCAATATTGAATCAATGGTATTCCAAATGGTTTGAGAAGCTATAGTTGGTGTTTTTCCAACCACGTTTTTATACCACGTTTTGCACTCTTGAACGTTAGATAATTTCCCAACTAATATCTGTTTTACTAAACCTTCTAAATCATTTTTATCTGCACAAAAAACGGCTGCTTCTTGACTTGGCATAGATCTAAAATGTACATATTTGTAATTCTGACCAATATCACGAATGCCTTTTTTTAATTGTGGTTGTTCATAGTTATAGTAAATACAGGGTTTATTATGCGCCACAAAATCAAATACTGTTGAAGAACAGACATTAGTTACAAACTCACTATGTTCACATACATTATATAGCATTTTAAAATCTTCGGGTGTTGGTAGTACTTGGTTCCATTGGTTCCCTACTTGTTTCCAGATAGGATCTAGAACCTCTATAATATCCTTATTAGCGTCAATAACTTCATCGTATCTTGATGTAAAATCTACAGGGCATTTTCTGTATATAATGCCTAAATTTTCACCTTTTTCATTTAAACCCCTAACAGCATTTGCTAAATCTTCTAAGTAATATTGATCTAAAGGCGAGGTCGTTTCATCATCACCAGAATAACAAATATACCTCTTAGCCAAATCCAAATTGTTTTCTTTGAAGAAAGCTTCTCTAGTTTGTTTGAATGATTCATTATAGTGAGGCTCAAACTGCGGTGTCCCTGTTACAAATACTTGATGCTCTTTTACAAACGGATAGTATTGTAATACTTGCTGTTTCATTAAATCGCTCCAAACAAAATAGTAATCAGTTTCCACCACTTGCATCGCTTTAGGTACATTATCCCAAGAATATACGAAAGCAACGGTAGGTATCCCTAAATCTTTCGCTGCCAATAAGGCGCTTATAGATTGTGTAGCACGTTGCGTTGTACAAAACACTAAGTCCGGTTTATGCTTTTCTAATTGCGCTTTACAATACTTGTATTTGGATGTTGAATGTTCTAATTTATTTATTTTCTCTCTTAACTTAACTACTCCTTTTTCAGAATCATAAAAACCTATTAACAATTTGGTAAATAAACTTTTAAGAGTGTTTTTTAATCCTTTATAGTTGAAAGGAAATTTGTAAGTTGGATAGACCTTATCATTAAATTTATCTCTAGAAATATTTAATTCTACACGTTTTCGGGCTCTAGAATAAAGAGGCAACAATGGGTGTGCAGAATGATCTTCTATCTTAACTTCATCGAAACCTAAATTCTCTTTGAGAGAGAATATCGTATTATTCCAATAAGTAATATCAAAACCCATATTCTCGCCAACAGTCTTAAAATCTGTAAATGCAAAATTCCTTAATCCGACACCATCAGGAAAAAAAACGAATACTTTTTTCTTCATCTTTTCAATTAACCTTAAATGGACAAACAGTCATTAAACCATCACACAACTCATTAAGAACTTCTTTCTTAGGTAATGTATCCTTTCCTTTAAAAAGATTTACTAACTCCTCCATATTCATTTTCACATCAATAATATCAGATTTATAACTCGATATTTTAACCGACTCAAAATAATCTTGATATTTTATATCATCTCCAAAAATATTTCCAGAAAATTTTTGCCATACTGCAGGAATACCGTAAGCATGGGCAACAATAATACCGTGCAATGATGATGACACAATTTTTCTACACTTTAAAATTTCGTCAGTAGTTTTATCAACATCATTAGTCATTAAATCAATTAACAGAATTGAATTGTCATCTTTATAAAAATCTTTTACTTTGTTATAATCGCTATAATGCGGAATAATACCACTAGCATATTCTTTTTCTATCTTAGGATTGTAATATTTTGGTAGTAATAATGCCGGATCTCCAAAAACTTCAGGAACTTCATAACCTTGTTTTATAAGATGGTTTCTAGTTTGTGGTCCTCTAACCGCTAAAAATTCACCTTTTTTTATTGGATATTCTTTTGAAACTATACCACTTCCCCAGACTATACATTTTTTATTTACATGTGTTAGGATACTACCTATAGTAACATAAATTGGACTAAAAAAATCATGAATTGAAAATTTTGAAGGTTTACTCCAAACAGCTTCTTTTTGTGATATTTTTTCAACAAGATATTTACCAAGTAAGTCACCATAATTTTCTTTAGACTTCCCTTGCATCTTGATTTCATTCCACCAAAATAATCTAATCTTATTCGATGAAAACATTGTTATCCTTTTTGGTTTTTTAATTTATCGCGCTGTACTTGCTCGATAGGCAAAATATCTTTGTTTTTAAACTGTAACGCTTTATAAACGGCATTAACATCTCGACTTAATTTACGCAAACCCATAGGCTCTAGTGATGCTGCATGATCTGTTCCTTTCCATGTTCTATCAATTGTATAATGTCTTTCTATAATATTTGCACCTAAAGTAAACGCTGCCACATCAACAGCGATACCTAAATGATGGCCAGAAAAACCTATATGTTTCACATCGTTACTATATGCTTCATTAAGTTTATTGATATCTAAAAGGCAAACATCATCAAACGGAACGGGATAACCAGACGTACAGTTGTATAGCACTAAATCTTGATTTCTATTTTTTCTTTTAAAAAGGTTAACCAAATCTTCAATTTCAGATTTGGTAGTCATCCCTGTTGAAATATGTAATTCGCCCTTATAGTTGTCACATAGCCATTCCAACATTGGAAAATTATTATTACAAGCAGATGGAATTTTTATAAACTCTGGCTTAAGCGATGCTATTTCTTTAGCAGAAGTTAAATCCCATACGGAAGTAGAATATGTAATTCCTATATCTTCACAATATGATTTTAATACTGCATGTTGATTAACATCAAATTCCAGATATTCTCTGTGAGCACCATAAGATTCACCATAAGCGTTCACTGGGTTAGGATGCGGTTGATTATATTGATCTTCGGTTAATAATTCTCTGTTATTTCGCTTTTGAAACTTTATTGCATCAACATTACAGAATATTTTCGCAACTTTAATAAGTTCTTTAGCTATCTCCATATCGCCTTTATGGTTACAACCTATTTCAGCAATTATATATGGTTTTTTATAAGTATTCATAAGATCTAGGGACTTATTAAAATCTTTTATTATAATTCATAATAAACTGACATGCTTCCCGTATAGCTCCTGCTCCAGAGTTTTTAGCCAGCACGACATCGGCATTAATCTTTACTATATCTGTGGCATTATTTGGAGCAAAGGACCAGCCTACACTACAAATATTAGTTAAATCGTTAACATCATCACCAATATAAGCCACATTGCTTAAAGAAACATCAGCTTTAGTAACGATATTTTTCAGTAAAGTATATTTATCTTTTACGCCAAGAAACACCTGTTCTATTTTCAATTTCTCCATGCGTTTAGCTACCAATTGAGAGTTTTCTGAAGTCATAATTAAAACCTCAACATCAAACTGTCTTAAAATTTCTAGCCCCATCCCATCGCGCATATCAAAACTTTTTGTGTGCTCACCATCCTTTGTATAGGTTATGGTTCCGTCTGTAAATACGCCATCAACATCTAACACCACATGCGTAATTTTTTCCGATTTCTTTTCTCGTTTTTGTCTTTCGATTAATAAACTTTCAATGGCAATCCAATCAGATTCACTATCAATTTCTAACAACGAGTCTTCTGGCATTTTAACAACCGCTGTTTTTTCTCCAATTCTATTTTTGTGCTTTTTTAATGCCTGCTTAGTAACAGCATAAACAGCTCCGTTTTCAATTAATAATCCTTCAAAATCTTGCCTACGTGGTCTTGCTTCTGGCTTATAATTTAATGCATTCCCATCTTTATCCCATAAAAAACGATGTGTATTAACTACAGTTAGAGCGGAATCAAAACCATCATCTAATTTAGTTAAGCAGGTATTTATATCTTCTTTTCTTGTGAAAGGTGAAGTAGCTTGTAACAAACAAAACACGTCAAAATCATAATTTATAGACTCACAGAATTCTATCATAGCAAATTCTGTTGAAGCCGTATCATTTGCACTTTCTTCACTTCGCAATATGGCTTTGATTTTATTCGTCCAATGATACTCTTTCTCGATAAATTCAATAACACTTTCATCATCAGTATAAACGACTATTTCATCAAGGTTTGAAAAAACAGCTTCTCCTAAAACCCATGTAAACAATGGTCTACCAACCATTTTTCGTTTATTTTTATTAGGAATACCTTTTGATCCTTTTCGTAATGGAATAAACCCTATCTGTTTCATTTAAGAATTATTTCTCTAGTTTTGCTAAAATACAGTTTGTTTTTCAAAGAATTAAAGTCTGCAGTTAACAAATTGATTCATATCTCGAAATAACCTGTTCTTTAATAAAGTCTCTGTTATAATTAGGCTTAATTTTCTCTTGATTAATTACAAAGGCTTTATTAGTTAAATTTGGATTATTAATAGCTTCTCTAATTAATTGAGCGATCTTATTTGAGTCTTCGCAATCTTCAATTAGTAATCCATTTTCGCCATGCTCAATAACCTCAGCGGTTGCACCTCCAGGATTAGATTGAATAGGAAAAGCACCTTGTATCATAGCTTCTAAAAGTGTATTTGGCATGCCATCAGAATTACTATTACCAATATAAATTAAAGCTTCTCCCATAAGTTTTAAGATTTCATTATGCGGTAAAAAGTCTTTTCTTGATAAGGTTTTAATTGATAACGCCCGCTTTAGTCCCTGTTTCGTAATATAATTTTCCACGTCTGGATCTGTCCCAAAAACAACTATTGAATAGTTTTTTATTTCTTCAGAGATTAATTCTAATGCTTTTATAACTTGAATAGCTTTTCCCGATCTACCTTGATACCCTTTTACTAATAAAACTTGTCTTTCAGTAACAGGATTTATAAACGCATTCGCCTCCTTGAAATCAAAACCTCCTCCTCCTGGAAAAACACCTAAAACATGATCTTTAAAACCATACTTTTTTGCTATGTTAATATCCCGATGGCAATCTGTAAATAAATAATCAACTCTAGGTAAAACCTTTTTTATATCATATAAATACTTAGCTTCATTTTGAAAATAAAACAAATCACTTCCCCAAGAAGAATATACCCAAGGTATGCTTTTATGTTTCAGCATAACTTTCAAAATTGGTGTACAAGAAATATATAGAACAAAACTATGCACTAAATCGGGTTTTACATCTAAAAGTGTTTTTTCAAATGCTTTCGCTGTACTATTTTCTATCAAAGGCTTTAAAAACTTATACAAGAATGGAAGTTTTTCTTTTATAAAATAGCGTCCTTTTAAATTTGGGTATTTAATCCTCCAACCATTGATTTTTTTAACCCAAGGAATTCTTTCTGTTGTGCTACCATCTAAAATATCAAACCAATATACGTCATGACCAGAATCTTTTAGTTGCTGAGTCCACCTTACAAAATGGATAGAATTCATAGAAACCATTAATATCCTCATAACTTAATGGTAAAATGAATGGTTTGCTTGGTGGCATTATACTGAAATTGATAAGCATTAGTCCTCAAATTATTCACAATACACTCTAAAAGCATATTATTTATAATTTCAATTTCTAAAAACAATACCGTTTTTTTTCCTAAAACTTTCTTTGCTTTTTGTTTGAAGGTATTATAGTCTGCATCTTGAGATATGGAAATGGTTATCACTTTACCCGATTCAGACAATAAAACATTACTTATAAACGCTTTTATTTCAGACTCCCTATTTGTTAGCTTAAAACTTAAATCTATCGTTTTTAAGGCTTTATAATTTAATTCATTATATTTTCCCCACTCAAAATTCTTATTAGCTTTTACTTTTTTGGTTCGCTTAGAAAATTCTAAATATTGATGATTTATTTGCTCTAATGATGAGTGGAATGGTGTTAAATCATTTGGTTCTCTATAATCCTTTGGATGCCATTGGTGTAGCATTAGTACAGATTCATTGTGAAAAGTAACTTTACAGCCTGCATTTTTGAGTCTTTCATGGACATCGGTATCTTCACCTCCCCAGCCATGGTAAAATTCATCATATCCATTTATAGATTTTATAACTTCTGATGGAAACAAAGTCATACCTGTTGCTTCCTCATTCGACTTAAAGTTAATGTTATAGGCATCAAATTCTTTACTGATTTTTGATTCAGCTTCTTTTAAAAAACCGACTTGAAAATAAACAACTTGTTTATAATTCTTTAAATCATGGAGTGTTTCAGTAAAACTGGGATGATAAATCATATCTACATCACCCACAAAAAGGTAAGGTGCATTTGTTTTTTTTAAAACCATATTTATGGCCTTCGACTTACTCCAAAGTTGCTGATTTGTTTCACATCTTAATAACTCAACAAACTTATATGATTGCGTCAATATTTTAAGTTGCTCTTTATATGAATGTCGACTTCCATAATCCACTAATACCACCTCAAACCTGTCATTGGTTTGCGCTTTTAAAGAATTTAAACAGTTTTCAACACTTTTTAAATCTCTATTTCTATATGTTAAAACGATGGTTATCATGCAACACTTTTATAGATTGAATACAAATATAACCTTGTTAATTTAAAGTTGAGGGTCTCCTGCCTAAGATTGAATATATATTGCTTCAGTGCTTTTAAATATTGCTTTTCTCTATTATAACTAGTCATTAAACCTACTTCAAGTTTTTGAATGGCTCTTAACACAATACTTTTTTTATGATGAAAACCTGAATCGTTCCATATACATTTTAATATTCCCAAATTCACCAATAAAGTATTACTACTTGATTTTCTCACTTGGGCTGAAACACCAATATGCATTCTATACACCGCTGTTATTTCATCCATAAAATGAATTTTTCCACCATCTTTTAGAATCCATAAATAAGTTGGCCAGTCACCGTAAGGAAAATTTGTAATCCAAGTTGGTACAGCACTTATATTTTGTCTATTTCTGAACAAAACTGTTACTGATGGAATAACATTTTCAAAAACTAAATCATCAAAATCGCCAGCTTGTTTAAGTTTTCGTTGAATAGATTCTTTAAATGTACCATCAGGAAATAGCTTTTTTAATTTTGAATAGACAATAGAATAATTAGGGTTGTCTTCCAAAAAACTGACTTGCTTTTGAAGTTTATTTTCATCAATCCAATAATCATCACCATCACATATGGCAATATATTTACCTTCACATGCTTTGATGGTTCGCATATAATTAGCAATTAACCCAATGTTCTTCTCTAAAGCTGGTAATAGTTTTATTTTGTTTGAATACTTCTCAGCAAAGGTTTCACAAATGGATCTGGTGCCGTCAGTACTGCAATCTTCGCCAATTACTATTTGGAAATTGAAGTTAGCTTTTTGCATTAAAATACTATTTATAGTCTGGGCTATAAATTGCTCTTGATTGTAAGTGAGTAAAAAAATACTAACAGTCATTTGATCCATTTACAACAAATATACTATTTAGAAAGTATTTCTTTTGTAGCATCTAAATAGGCTGTACCCCATTTTTGGCAAGGCTCGATATGGTTGCCTTCTGCCCATTCGTTCCAAGCATTTATAAACAAAAATGGTTCGGGCATTTTTCCCCAAGGATAGTTGTCTTTTATGTGCTTTAGCCAATATTTATACTTATCTGGTGTTGAATTATGAAGAATAAAATAATTTACTTTTCGTCTAGCCGAATTGTCCCACATAGGTGTTATAGTGGGGTAGCAATTAGATTTAAACCCTCTATCAATTTGCAACTTAGCAAATGCTTCATAATCATAAACCAATTCATATTTATTTTTTAGGGGTGCTTTAATTCTTCTTAAAAATTCAATAAAATAACGTCGTAAAAAGCTGTTTTTAATAGGTTGCGGTCTGTTACTAAAACTTGGCTGAAATTCGAATGCAAAATCGAACCCATTTTCATTTAATAGATTTTCATAATCCACGGCTTTTGTACAACCAATATACAAATCTGGGAAGCCAGCTTTTTTAACTTCGGCTCTCCACAAGGCAATTGTTCTTCTAATATCAGGAAACAAATTAGGACGATATATTATAAACATGGGTTTACCATTGACTTTGATATATCGTTCATCATTAAAATATGTTATGAGTTCTTGTATGTGGTTAAAATCGTCTTCATCAGAATATTCTTGTTTTAGCAATACATCTGATTCTCCCCCATTCCAAACACGTGTCCAATTTTCGTTTGCCCAACACATCATAAAAGGCAAATCCTCTTTAATATTATTCAGCTTTCTTTTTAAAGGATCCTCCAAAACGCGTTTCCCATTGAACCAATAATGGTAATAGCAAAAACCATGTATACCTTTACTTTTTGCCAAAGTTTCTTGGGCCACCCTAGCTTCTTCCAATCGTAAATCATAAAATCCTAAATCAGCTGGCAAATGGGGTTGGTAATGTCCTTCAAAAAGTGGTTTAGCTTTTGTTACGTTTGTCCATTCTGTAAAGCCATTTCCCCACCACTCATTATTTTCTGGGATGGGATGAAATTGAGGTAGATATATTGCTATAGGTTTAATTTTTTCTGACATATCGATAACAAAAAGCTAATTTAAAATAGACTTTAGACTTTATTCGTTTAAAAAAAGATACTCTATTCTTTTGATATATTTCTTTATATTTTTCTTTTGAAAGCTTATATAACGTTTCATTGTTTTTCTCTTTAAAAAAGGTTTGTACTATTTTAGAAGCCTCTAAAAACCCCTGTTTCATTAATTTAAAATCTACACTCATAGAATGATTATGAATTCTATATAATGCGAACTCATTTTTATTGTTCTTTATAGATTTTGAAAAATAAAACAATTGAACCCAAAACACCCAATCTTCATGATTAGGTAAGTTTTCATTAAAACTTAATTTATTTTCAACAATGAGTCTTCTTTCAAATAATATCGAATGACAAGGTATTGATTTTCTATATTCCCAATCTAAAATTATTTCTTTTTTATAGTGCAACTCAGATAAAAAAGGAGATAAATACCTGTGAACTGCAGCATCATTTGTACCATCAACAAATGAAAAGTAATTGCAAACACTTATTTCGCTTTCTTGAAAATCTTTAAGTTGTTCTGAAAATTTTTCTAGTTTAATTAAATCATCCGAATCTAAAAACTGAACATATTTTCCACTCGCTTTATTTAGCCCAAAGTTTCTTGCACTGCTTAGTCCACCATTCTCTTTGTGAACATATAGAAAACGTTGATCCTCATCACACCATTTTTTCGCAATATCTTTAGAATTATCTGTACTGCCATCATCAACAATTATACACTCCCAATTGGTATGTGTTTGATTCTGGACAGAGACTAACGCCTCTTCTATATATTGAGCTTGATTAAAACATGGAATGATAACTGAAACTAAAAAATTATTCATGATTTTAAATGTATCCTCAATAATTAAACTAAAATGGAATAAATTTTTAATTTTTTTTAAGAATGATTATTCTTTTTTTTTAAATATTTATTTATACCTCAATGCTTTCTTCTCAATTAAATGCCAAGATAAATAACCAAATACTATCGAGGCCAAGAGTGAATATATGATTAATTGATCGGTATTTAAATTAAAAAAAAACATTAGGGTTTGTTGTATTGGGAAACTATAAATATAAATTCCATACGACATGTCGCCAATTTTACCAAAAGTACTAAAAAACGGAAGTGACCTAAAACCTAAAGTTAAAACAATAATTGGCAATACAATATGCTTAACAGTACTGTAAAAATCATAATTTATTGATAACAATACAATTAAGAGTGCTAGTGGCAGCATCCAGTATTTTATTAACTTTTCAAAATTAATAGCAGCTAATAAGCTACCGCAAACAAAAAAAGTTCCTAAGTCTAATATCTCATAACCTACCATACCGAAAATAGAAGATCCTGCATATCTGGTTAGAAAAAAATTATAAAGTACCATTAAGCACAAAAAAGTAATAAAAATTAAACCTTTTTTTATTATTTCATTTTTTCTAAAAAAAAACAATAAAGAAATTGCTATATAGAGTGAAAACTCATATCTAATGGTCCATAATGATCCATTTATAGCATGATATGGATTATCATCGAAAACGCCTTCTATAACAGGTTGAAAATTGTACAGTGACATGTTATAAGGTATATATGTAAAAACTTGAGGGTTTTCCAGAATAGGTTTTACACCTTCATATACAAACGGCAATAACAAAGTACTTATTAGTAGCACAACGAATAAAGCTGGAAAGAGCCTAAGAAATCGTTTTTTATAATAACTAAATAATGTTTTACTCCGTTGTAAACTTTGAAAGATAAAATAACCACTTATAATAAAAAAGCCATCTAATCCAATCCGTGCTAAAACTAATTGCCCGTTGCTTATTTGATAAATCCATTGGAAAGTCTCATTACTTCCTGAAAGTGGGTAGGAATGAGAAATAACCACAAAAACGGCAAACAAAAATCTTAAAAAATCAAAATTATTATTTTTTTTCATTTTTTAAGACTTATTCTTTTTAAAACCTTTTTCGTTCGCAACATTAAAACTTATCTGGCTTATTTAAGATGAATTTTATGGAATGGCCGTATCGCTTAATGATATACCAAAAATCAACAAAAAAAGCTTTAAACAATCTGAAGATCGACATTACAAGTCCTTTTGAAGCACTATTAAAACTAACGTCGTTATGCCAAAGTTGATAATTACCAATTAAATCATTTTTGAATCGAAAATAAAGTTGCTTTTTTGTTCTACTTATTTGATAACAAAATATAGAAGCAACAAAATCAATTTCATATCCAGCTTCTAGAACACGTTTAGTCCATTCCTTATCTTCAAAGGTAGCTACATCTTCCCGAAATGGATATTTTTCCCAAATCGTTCTACTGAATGCAGAACCAGAAAAAATTAAACCTGATTTATTAGGGTCAAATTTAGCTGTAATTTTATTGATATAATTTTGATAATCATTAATATTATGCAAACACCTCAACCCTGCCAAATTAGAATTCTCATCAAATTTTTGTTTTATCAATTTAAAGAAATCATGACTTACTGGGTAAGAATGCGCACTAAACATAACCACAATTGGAAACTTAGTTTGTTCAGCAGCAAAATTAGCACTACCTCCATAACTAAACTCTTTTATGGTAACGAATCTTGCATTATGCTCTTTTGAAACCGCTTCACTACTATCTGTAGATAAGTTATCTATAACTAAAATTTCACCAATATCATCCAAATAGCGTTCTGTCAAATTTTTAAGCAAAAAAGTGAGCGCTTTATCTTGGTTTTTATTTCTTATTACAACTGAAATCATAATATATTGCTACTATTTCTTAAATAGGTTTAAAGGTTTTGCTAAAATTTTTGCAATTTTGTATGGGATTGATTTTTTTAACTTTAAAGCTCCTTCTTCATTCTTTTTTAATAGATACATAAGATAATCAATAGTGTTATCATGATGTTTTAGATACACATCTTTATGTTTTTTAAACACATATTTCATATTTGAAATCCTATGATTTTGTAGTGTATCAATTAACATCGATTGCTTTTGTTTTCGGTAAAAGAATAAAAAATTTTCTACAACTTTGTACGTCCAGCCTAGTTTTGTAATCGCTAACCAAAACTCCCAATCCTCAAAACCATTTTTCATGTTTTCATCATAACCGCCAACTTCTTCCCAACATTTCTTTCTATAAAGTGAAGTAGCTATTAAACTATTCTCAAAAAGAAGTGCATGATATGTTGTGCCAACTGGTTTTAATTCATGTACAATATTTTCTATAGTTCCAAAAAAGAACTTACTGTAACAAGAGGCTATGGCAAGTGAGTCATCATTATTTAACTCTGGGACTAGTGTTGATAAAAATGATTCATGAATCATATCATCCGCATCTAAAGGTAAAATATATTCGCCTTTACAAATAGCTATTCCTGCATTTCTAGCACTACTTAATCCGCCGTTTGATTTATCTAAATATATAAATCTATTGTCCTTATCGCACCATTTTGATGCCTCAACTTTTGTGTCATCTGGACTTCCATCATTTACAATAATACATTCCCAAGTTGAATAGGTTTGATTTAAAACAGACTGCAAAGCATCTCCCATAAAATGAGCTTGATTATAACAAGGAACTATTATGGAAACGAGTTTATTCATCTTTAAAATTTATTTAAGAACCCTAGTTTTACTAATAAGTTAATAATTCTAGAAGACCTCAAATTGTTTAACGTCTTTCGATATTCTAAAATATCATTAATATCTTTTGTATAAAGTAAATAATCACCTTTAATAACATCTTCTTTTTCCTTAAATTTTATAATTTGATTTTCTGGGTTAGAACTTAACCCCCCAATATAAAAAGTTGATAATGGTTTAGATATTCTCTTATAACTTAAATTATATTTACAAATAGCATCGATAAAAAATTTCCAATCAGATACTATTTTAAAATCTTCTTTATACAAATTCGTTTTTACAAAAGCTTCTTTTTTAATGAATGTTGCTGGATGCGGCAGGGTGTCTTCAACAAAATAGGAGAACGATAACGTATTGGGATAGGTTTTAATAAACTTTTTATCTCCTTCAACAACTTGCAAATCAAAATATATAATATCAGAATCCTTTATTGCTTTATGATTCTTTTCTAAAACCTCATCATTATAAAAGTGGTCGCCACTATTTAAGAACAGCAAATATTCTCCTGAAGCTTTTTTTATACCTTTATTCATAGCTTGGTATACACCGCTATCTGGTTCACTTACCCAATAATCAAGAAGAGACTCATTATCTTTTATAAACTCAAGACTTCCATCATATGATCCGCCATCAATTACTATATATTCAAATTTTTGGTAGGTTTGATTCTTAACACTCTCAACAGTTTTTTTAAGACCTTCAAGGTTATTATAATTAACAGTTATTATGGAGAATTTTGGTTTCAAATTTTATGATCTATTATTTGCATATAAAAATGAGAAAAGTTTTTGTCTGAGCCTAACTAAAGGAAAATATTTGATAATTAATTTTGAAAAAATAAGCTTTGGATTACTCCAAAATAAATATGCCCAATATTTGATATAATGTATCATTAAGCTAGTTTCTCTAAATTTAAAAAACCAAAGCCATTTCAAAAGTGTATCTATATTTTGTAAAGAAACTCCATTTCTAACACTCCAATTAACAAGTGATTGGTATAGTTGAACATTATATTTTCTATATAAATCTTCATTATCGAATATATTAGTTTCATGAATCCCCCTAAGCGCCAATGGTTCATCAATAAGACCTGATTCTAATTTACATTTTAAAGCCATCTTAAATATAATATCTGAATCTTTGATTGCTTTTTTTAAATTAGAAACTGTTTTAAATTTAATTTTTTGAAAACATTCCTCTGTTATAAAACCTGTTTCAAATAGTAAATCAATCCAATATTCAGTTTCATTTGCTTCTTTAAGAGCAATTGAAAGCTTATGAATAAAGTCGGCTTTACTTTGCGCATGCTCAGCTTCACGAACATTTGCGCCTATTGAAGTGCCTGAGCGCAACAATTGTTTTGACAAAACAAACTCTTTTTTATCT